>Ga0136644_10002101_pt1 | contig 15388 bp, 33 predicted proteins | sample C_130820_EF_Meta_FD_94780 | JGI IMG/M metagenome (GOLD analysis project Ga0136644, IMG submission 94780) | Freshwater microbial communities from Lake Croche, Canada to study carbon cycling - C_130820_EF_MetaG (v2) (version 2) | ecosystem: Environmental > Aquatic > Freshwater > Lake | place... | reverse complement strand
ATATAATTAAACATGGGGGCCGGAGGGGGGTGGTGGGGGGGGCGTGTCGGCGGTCTGGGGCGTTTTCTTGGGATATTTCCTAGGCCTCCCAAGTCTTTTATGCTCAACGCCCTCTTCTTTATTCTCCGCAACTTCCACGGCGGGAACTTCCAATGGCTCCTCCTCTTGTGTGGGAAAACTTCTTACAGAATTATTCGGCAACAGAGTAGAATGGGTGGTGGTGTCGGGATTTTGTATGGATGCGGTTTGATTGCCTAAGAGAGACCCCCAAGCCCCCATCAATTTACCGATTGCATCGTCACCTAACGCTAACACTTGGGTGAGATTTCCCGAGGTTTGAGGCACATAAGCAGGGGCGAATTCCTCCCTTGCCCTACGCTCGAGAAGCCATTGACTCCCCTTCTCGCTCATCTTAGATAGCTTTTCGATATTGCCTACATGATCCCGCACGAATGCCGAATGAGCTTCTTCAAGCATCTCGGGAAACACAGGGAAATGCTCCCTAACCCATTCCTTCGCCGTGTTGTAAGGAATCCCGCATAAAGGGGCGGCATAGCGCAAGGGAAGGCCTTTCCTGACCTGATTAGCAATCTGACGAGCTTTCCCTAGGTTATATCGGGGTGGCTTTCCCTTCTTTATGTTCTTCAGCTTGTCGGGCTCGACATTCACCAACCCCTTTCCGTAATACTGAAAAAAAACTTGGCAAACATTAAAACGGCAGTACCGAAACTAAAAGAGTAGGGAGAACATAAAGCCCGAAATGGTGATTCATCCTCGTAAGAAAGACCGAAAAGGGACGAGCGTAGAATCTAAGACGGAGCAAACCTCACGCCCTGTTTGCTTAATAATTGGGAGCAATCCCAGCGAGTCCGGCTCACCATAGAGGCCACATAGGTTTAATGAATACCGACACCTAAGACAATCGCCCTTTCCCTCGAGGAAGGGCGAACTATGCCCACGTACTTTCCGCAGATATTCATTCCTTCTTATATTAAAAGAAACCCACGAACCCCCCGAGAGGTTGCGTCAAGTCTGCGCCTTCCTCGATTTCCCCCTTATCCTCCGTGGCTCGCTGATCGGGGGAACGTAAGGCCTTCCCGCGATTGCTCCGCTTTATTTTTTTTTAATAGTTTTTTTTTATTTCAGTTTGTGTAACAGGCTCGCGGTTGCTGATGATTATTCATCCCCTCTTCAAATAACTTCCTTTATTTTCATTAGATTCTCTTATGGCCTTTCCCTCGTAAATCGCCGTTTTCGGAAGTTGCATATCATTAGCCTTACTAATTACTGATTAGAGCATATTGACGCAAGCGGTTACAATGTGTAACAAGACTATATGAACCAAACCAAACAAGAAGCAATCGAAGCAAAGAAAGCAAAGATGAAACAACTAGGCGAGCAGTTCGCCAAGATGACGGAATCCGAAAGGGTGGAACTTTCCAACCAATTAGGAACCCTCCGAACCATCGAAGGCCGTCCCCTCTCCTTTAAGAACTCCGCCCTCCTCTACTTCCAACGCAAGGGAGTTTCCATCGTGGGGGGATTTCAGCAGTGGAAGAAGGCCGGAAGGATCGTCAAGAAAGGGGAGAAGGCTCTCGCGATATTCTGCCCCGCGACCAAAAAGACCAAAGAAGGGGAAACCCCCGATGATTCCTCCCTCTTCTTTTTCACAGGGAACGTCTTTGATATTAGCCAAACCGAACCCCTTACCCCCTCGGAAGCCCTAACTAGGTCGCTTGTAGCGACCCTGTAATAAGCAAACAACTAACCCAAGGAGAACCAACCCCATGACAACCCACCAACTACAAGCGATGAAAGCGATCCTAGATGCAGTCATAGACGCAATAAAGGCAACCCCAGAGGGAACCCCCGAAGGCTCTTTATATGCAGTCCTAATGGCTCAAGGATGCTCCCTCAATCAGTTTCAAGCAATAATCGGAGCATTATGCAAGACGGGAAAGATACGCAAAGAGGGACACCTCCTTTTTGCCTAACCCCCAACCCAGAAAGAACCAAATATCCATGAGCAGAAAACAAGAGAGAATCGCATTCGTATATAACAGATTAAACGCCCTAGGCTTTGATTATGCGGAGGCCTCCCAGCTTCTCCGCATTGAGAAAACCCTTCACCGATGGCACGAGCTAGAATGCGGGACGGAGTCGGGAAGCATTGAGAGGGACGAAGCCACCGACAAGCCCTACTTCCGCCGACAATGGCAGGGAATGAATGGCAAATGGAATGACATGAAATACCCCTACCCCGACAAGGAGAAGGGAGCCTTGAAACGCTTGGCCGGAATTATGGCAAAGCACCCCGAACTAGTTTCCTACCAGCAGGGAGACCCGCGAGGGTGTGCCTTGTATATCCTCAACAAGAACGACATCAAAGAAGGCGAACACCTCAACTGCATATATAGCCGAGGCCTCTCGGTTTGCGTTGATTAAGTGTAACAAGCAAACAAAGGAGAACCCCCCATGGACTTAATTATCATCTTAACCCCCATGTTCTCGCTTCTCGCTCTCGGAGCTTGGAGCCTGAACAAATAATCCCAACCCAGAAAGAACCCACCAAATGACCCCATCAGAAATCCTTCGCCAACTCTATAACGCACACCAACTAGAACCAGACGAACTAAAGAGGGCGGAGCAAATACTCCGCTCCCTCACCCAAGAACTCAAAAGCCGAATCAGAAAGGAATCCAAATGACCACAATAACCCTACAAATATATTCCGCCTCCGAACTAAAGCACGACCACCCCCACGCCTTCGCCAAGGCCTACGAGAAGTATAAAGAAGGAGAGTACAACTACGGACTAAACTGGGGAGATGAAATGTTCCAAAGTCTCAAGGCCTTAATAGAGCTAGGAGGTTACAAGATGACAAGATACTCCCTTGGAAATTCATCTTGCCGAGATAATCACATACGAATTGACGAACAAGATTGCGATGGATTAAGCGGAAAGAGGGCGATGGCTTGGCTTGAGAATAACATCCTCTCAAAACTGCGAGACAAAAAGGGACAACTCGATGCCGGAAAACTTACTGGATACTGCCTCGACTATACCCTTGTCGAATCCCTGCAAGAATCAATCCGCACAGGCTCGACAATAAGGGAAGCGTTTATGGAGTTAGTCACCCCATATGTCGCCCAAGTGGATGCCGAATGGGAGGATCAGTTAAGCGAGGAGAGATTCCTCGACACATCAGACGCAAACAATGTCCAATTCTTCGAGGATGGGAGGAAAGTATGACCTCCGCTTTTGGAGTTAGAGTTTGGGAAACGGAAAACTCCTATGTCATCTGGACTAGCTCGCAAGAGTATGACTTTCCGAACAAGATTATGGCGGAAAGATTCTGCAAGGTGTTGAGGAATAAAAGGGGCGGAGCTTACGCCTACGAATTATTCCACGCACCAGACGATAAGGGCAACGAAAGAGAACCCATCGCGTTCTGGAATAGTAAGGAGGGGCAAACCAAATGACCCCCGCCCTCTCCATCCCTAGATTGCAGAGCAATCGGCGGAACAAGACCGCAGGCTTGTTCCACCTACAATCCGAAAGCGGAGAACTTTTCGGGGAGTTTCCCTCCCACCAATCCGCCCATTCCTTCATTGAAAGGAACGGCCTCGAATGGGAACCCCTCTTAATCGTTTCGGCGGAGAGTGTAAGAAGCATTCATAAGTTCTGGATGCCCAGCCCTCTTCCCCTCTCAGCCCTCCAAAGAACTTCCCTCAATTCACCAGCTTGCGAAGCAAGCAAGTGAGCAAACTGAACCCCTAACCAAAGAAAGAACCAATCCAAATGAAGAAAAAGAATAACAACCTATTCCTCGTGGCCGTTGAGGGCGGAGTTGCCCATATCGGGACAAGGCCAGAGGGATCAACTTGCGTCATCATTGACTGGGATGATTGCGATGCGGAAGGAACGACTCCACAAGCGGAGAAGTTTCTGAAACTAATTAACGAAGGCGAAAGCCTGAAAGAAGCCACGAAATTGTCAGGCTTCTCTGGATGGAGGAACTAACTATGAGCATCACAACATTCCTCAATAAGCACCTAACCAAGACACAGAAAGCAAAGTGCAATAGCCTAGGCCAACGCTACCGCAGACTAGAAGAAAGAGCCGAGAGAGACGAGTCGGATAGTTTCCACGGATCAGATGAGCCTAGCGTGATTCGAGACAACATTATCGAGCTTATGAGTCCTGCGGTTAAGCGATACGCAAATGACATATTCAAGAAGCCAATAGACGGAGAGCTTGAGGCCATAGGTTTTGATTTTCGCCTAGGCGATGACCTCATGGAAGTGTTTTGCGTCAAGCGTGGAAAGAAAGGATGGGTTGCGAGCGTAGTAACTAACTATTGGGACGCACCCGAAAGCACTTGTGATGACTCCACTTGTGTCCCGACTCCCGCAGATGCCTTCGAGTGGGGCTTTGGGGATGCGATGGCATACCACTTCATCAATGAGATGGTGAAATGAGCCCCGACCTCCTCCACCTCCTCGACACCCTAACCCGAATTGCTCTCCCCCTATTCCTATGCGCCATCTTGTTAATGGCTTGGATGGGGCAGAGAAATTGATAAAAAGAAAGGAACCTTAATCACCATGAGTAGCAGAGAAATCGACACCATGCTTGGGATCATCACCCCCATCATCACGACTATCGTTTTAGCAATAGCGTGGTTTTGTAAGAAGGATTAAACCCAAACAAAGAAAGAACTAGAACCCCAATGAACAGAAATCAAATATGGAAAGTTAATGCGAAATCCGTAGTCACCTTCTATGCGGAAGTAAATGCAACCACCAGAGAGGAAGCCATAGAGAAAGCCCGAAGGCTTGATGATGCGGAGTGGCGAGCAGAAAGCCGAGGGAACTTCGACATAGCCGAAGCGAAAACCTTCTTCGAGTCCGTCAAATGACCACACTAACAGACTGGATTATGGCCGGAGCAGGGTTGGCAATAGGAAGGCTAATCGTAGCTACTGCGGTTATAGTAATAGTCACCGCACTCTTGGCCGTATTCTTTATTATTGAGGAGAGAACCAAATGACAACCAAAGAGAGACACGAACTAACTATAAAACTTGCAAAGATAAGTGCGAGGCTAGAGCAGGCCTCAAAAGGATGGTGCGTTACCTATGAGACACCAAAGGAAACTAGGGAGTGGATCGGGAAACTTCACCTTGAGGCTCAGAGTGGTGCATATCAATTAGGAGAGATTGTTAATTCCTTTCCAGAGGCAACGAAATGAACAACACCTTCCAAATCACAACCACATACAGACTGAAACAACTCGAGGACAAACTCGCCGACACCGCCGAATCCCTATCCCTTTTGGGACATAGGGTTACTCGCCTAACCTTAGCCATCGAGAAGGCGGAGAGACTTATGGCTAACGCGAAGGACATTCGGGTTGCCGTTGTACCCCCTCCCCCGATTGAGGTTAGCCCCGCAGTAATGGAGGCTAGGTCAAAGCGGGATCTAGGTTCAGTGACGCAGAGATGGGCAGTATGGGAGAAGATGTATAATGCGGGAATCACCCCCTCCGAAATCTCCCGCAAGTTTAACTGCGATCATGGCTCAGTCCTTTACGCTCGGAAGAATGGATTCAAGCCTTCGTGGAGTTGCAAGCAGAAGAAAGGCCTAGTATCTTAATCCCATGAAAAGGGTTCTATCTTATGCCCTGCTCACAGGGATTGCCGTTGCCGGAGGGATGGCGATTCGGGATAAGCCGAAGGATCAGACGCAGGCTTGGGCTGATTACAAGAGGGCAGTAGCAGAGCAGGAGAGAATTGATAAGGCGGAGAGAGCCAGAATAGATGCCATAGTCAAAGAGAGGGCGGATAGTTATTACGCTGAGTTGAAGGCGAAGTATCCACCCTACAAGCCAGTATGGAGACCAATGCCTGCATCTTTTGTAAGCAAATACTTCCAGCCAATGCCGGAGACTCATTGTAGCCATGACTATTTCGAACCAACCTCCTACTCCTCCCGCCGACAAGAGCAACCCGATCTATCCGGCCTATACTACGAGCGCACCATTGTCGGGCCAAATGCGGGTCAGTGGTCGATCAGGTTTGTAAGTGGGCCTTGAGTTAGCGGATCATCTTCCCAATACATTCCACAATCGTCACAACAAGATAGACCAACCCCACGCCCAGCCAGAACACGACCCACACCACCGCCCCCGCGCCCAGCAGTGCTAATGTAATCTTAAAGAGGAGAGCCATTGTTTTTCCTCCGATAAGCCTTGGCCTTCTTAATGGTTTTCCCCTCTCGCCTCTCATTGATATAGGCCTCCCATTCAACCCTAGCCTCTTCCGCCTCTTGCTTTGTCTTGTATGGGCCAAGCCCTATCGCCGGAGGCCTGCCCCCCATGATGAACCTAGGCCCGACTGGGTAGCCTGCGTCCGTGATTAGATCCAAACCTGAGACGGAGAGCTTCATCAGAATGGCCTGAACTCCGCAATCGGAATCTGAATCAGTTCCTCCTGATCGTAAGAGTCCCTTACGTTGCAGGCTCTCCGGCCTCCCCAGCCCTTGCCGAACTTCTGCCCATGCCATAGGAAGAACCCATCCCCGTCATTCCACCTGACCACCAAGAACAGCGGAGCGTGGAATCTTTCGGAGAGTTGCGTTAGATTCTTCCATTTCGTAGCGGAGATAAAGAACGTGTCATGCTTGTCCTTCTCGCAACTCCTGACCCGCATCTCCGCCAATCCCCATTGATTGATGGGAGTCCTGACGTAGTAATCAAAGAGGCAGGCTTTCGGGGCGATGTCCAGTTGGTAGCCCATCTTGCTTCCCCATTCGTCAGCAAGCTTGGCGTTGGCTTCCCGTTGTTCCGGCGTTTCGTAAAGTGGGCGGGGCATAGATTCCAGTTAATAGGTTGAGAGAAAATCCTCGGTCAGTTAGTAGGTCGTATAGAAGTTGATTCAATTTAATGTCTGTAATACCACGGCGAATCGGCACAAGCGTTAGTTCTCCAGTATAAGCAAGCTCAATGGCCTTCGTTAGATTGAGCAAGCCAAGGTCGGTATCTATCACTTCATCCACCATTGTCCTGATCGGTAAGGCCGATCCTTTGGCTAGGCAATCCATCAGCCACTTCTCAAAGTTCATTCTATAAAGCCTTTGGAACGAACTCCTTGAATGTCTGCCTATCCCCGTCAAACCAGAGATCCACGCTCCCAAGGAATCCATTCCTATTCTTTGCCACCTTGAGCTTCCTTGCGTTGTCATCCTTTTTGGTCAGGAGGAGAGCAACGTCCATGTCCTGCTCAAGATCGCCGGACTCCCGCAAGTGATGAAGGCCAGCCTCGCCATCCCCTACTGCATCTCTGCTTAACTGACACACCGCCATCACTGGAATGCCTAGCTCCTTCGCCAATGCTTTCAGCCCATGGGAAACAATCGCCACCTCCCGATAGCGTTCCCTCTCCCTAGTGTCAGGAGAGACTTTCCCCAGCAGATCGACTATCAGCATCTCCATCCCCATTCTCTTCCGCCACCTCCGAGCCCTAGCCCTTAGGTCGGAGAGCCGGATTCTGGGGGGATCTTCGATAAAGAAGGGCAATCCTTCCAGCTTGTCCCTTGCCGATTGCAGTTGGATCTTATCGAAGTCCGTCATGCTTGAGGCATCCCGCATCTTCCACATGGACGGCCCCCCAAGATGAGCCAAGGCCCGATGACCCAGTTCCCTTGCGCTCATCTCTAGTTCAACCATGACAATCTTATGGCCTTGGTTTCCCCAGTCCTTCGTCTCCGCATCCCACTTGTTAGCCGAGGCAAATAGGGAGAGTTGGAGAGCTAGGGCGGTCTTGCCCTCCCCAGTCCTAGCGGCCAGCCCGATCAGTTGTCCGGCCTGCCAGCCCCCGCAAATCTGATCCAGCTTGGGGATTCCTGAGGGGATTCCGGCATAGAGGCATCCTCGATTGATAGCCGCCTTAACTCCTTCCAAAGCCTTATCCGCACACTCCGCAATGGTTATCGCTTGAGACGGGGCATCCGTTTCAACGTCCCGCATCGCAGTCTCTAGCCCAGTGGCAATCTCGATGGAGGGTTCTGCCCTTTCCAGCTTGAGCCTAGCCTCTTCAATAGCCCTATTGATGGAGCGGAGGCGGGAAAGTTCCTTGAGCTTGCCGATATGGGAATCAGCCTGAGTAGGCGAGGTAGGGATAGCCGCCGATATATCTATGATAAGGTTGCGGGTCGTTTCGTTGGATGCCGTAGCCAATAGGGAGGCGCAATCCACCGAGCGTCCGGCGTTAATCTCCTCCGCCATGTAGGTGAAGAGGCTCTGAGCTTCCGGCAGGAAGAAGTCCTTGGACTGAACCTCATCCAGAATCCTCTCCTTCTCCCCGAAATCATGGGCCAAGGCGGATAGGATGGCCTTCTCGACTGGCCCCCAAGTGGTAGAGGAGAACACAGTTAATGCGCTCATTTCTTCCCCCAGATCGTTTCGATAACCACAATCACGATCAAACTGAACGTGACTGCTTGAATAATTTCGGCCCCATTCATTACGAGCAAATCTGAATGGCTTTCCTGACCACCCTCTCCGCAGGGATTCCGGCTAACACGTTGCAAATCTCGCTTCGGTTGCATGGGCCTGACTTGGGCCAACGTAATCCTCCCTCCCCGTGATGATTGCATGGAGCGCAGTCTCCTCCGGCTTGGATAAAGAAGTTCTTCGGATTCCCTATGGTCGCTCTCTTGGAATAATGGAACGATCCAAAGAGCCCCAATGTAGCCACACCAAGAGCGCACCCGAAATGAACCAAGGATGAGTCAGGGGCAATTAGAAGATCGCAGGATTCCAGCAGAGCCACCGATTCTTCCAGCGTCCATTTTTCGGCGGAGCCATTCAGCACCAGATCGGATTCGCCTAGCGTTGTAGTGGCGTTGGGTTCGTCAAACAGAACAACCTCCACGCCCTTATCCACCAACCCGACAACCACCTCGCTTACATGAGGGTAGCTCCTGATCTTGGAGGATGCCTTCATCTGAATCCCCACTCTCACCTTAGCCCTTTTGGGATAGCGGATCAGCATATCGCCAGCCATAGCCTTGTCGTTCTGGAATGTCAGTTTGAGAGGTAGCCCGTGGAATCCCGCCTTACCCCCAAAGGCATGAACTCCATGTAAATCATACTCCGATTCAATTACGTCACTTAGATTAAGAACCGCATCTCGCTTGAGCAGTTCCTTGTGATCCACTGGAAACGGTAGATGGGTGCAAAGAGGGTGAACGGCCAGCTTGCTCCTTACCCCACAACAAAACTCTAGCTTCGCCTCCGGCCACTCCGCCTGCATTGCTTCGATCAAAGGGGTGATCATGAGTATATCCCCGATCCCTCCAGCCCTAAGAATGGTCAGCGTCTTGCCGTTGTAATCGTTGTCTCGGTTATATTCTGGAAGTTCGCAAGCCTCCACCGAGGCAAGCCCGTTGAGCCGCAGGAGCAGAGCCCCCGAAGCCCTAGGTTCCATAACATAACCCACGCCAGCCTTAAGCGTGATACCCGCCCAGTCTATATCCTGTTCCGGCGTTACCTTTCTCATTCTGTCGGATACCTATTGTTGCCGTGGAAGTCGCAGAACTTTTGGAAGCTAGTCTCGGAGCAATCATCGTCCTCATCCATATCACGCTTGTCCCCGTAGTTGCTAAAAACCCAAGGACTACGCTTGGCTAGATCGAGCCAATCTTTCTCTGCTTCCGTCATTTCATCTTTTGGTTCTAAGTTCATACGTCATCCAACTCCTTTGGTAATGTTCCTGCCTTGGCCCTTGCCCTGATGGTCATAGCCGCCATCAAATTCCAAGCCGCCGCCGCAAGATGGTTTTCGTCTTTCTTCTTTGCCATGTAGCTGAAGGCGTGGCGGAGGGCTGAATCCATGATCCGGCTGATGGGCTGACCAAGCTCCCAATTCCTATCCCCGTACTTCTTGGCCCCCTCCTCAAAGTGAATGGCAAGCTCATGGACTGCTTCGGGAGGGATAAGGTCATATCTCCCCTTCCCCTCTCGTGAGTCCCTGATTGATCCAGTAGAGAAACTTTCGTTATTTTTCATTGGCTTTCCTCTGCTCCTCTTTGTGTTTCTTGTGAGCCTTGATGATCTCGCCGAGGATCTTTTCGGCAGATTCCACCTGTTGCCGGATCTCCTTCACGATATATTGAGAAGGCTCATTCACCTCCTTGGAGAGCTTCTTGAGGTTGGTGGATACCCCGATCAGGATGTCCCACATCCAATCCAGCCTCTTTGCGATATGCTTCATCGCTCCACCTGAACTTTCTCTAGGCTCTTGCTCTTGGCCCAAGCCATGAGTTGTCGGCTAATGCTTTGCTTCATCAGTGGGCTAAAGTTCACGTTCTTGATGGTGGTTTCCTTCTTGGTTTTCTTCTTTGCCATGACTTCTCCTATTCCTCTCTTGATGATTTCCGCGATGGTTGGCCGATACATGGAGCCTTTGCAGAAGTAGGAAGGCTGATGTCCGTCATGGATGGTGATGCCACGAAAAATCATTTGCTCCTCCTTCTTCCCTTGCTCCTGCTCTGCCAAAAAAATTCGTTGTAGCTCTTGGAAACAAGTCCCCGCTTGGAGAGAAAGGCCTCTAGCTTCTTCTTGTCCTGTCGCGCCATCTCCCTTGTGTATTTGGATGCGTCTGGAAATCCGCTCATACCGATCTCAGGCCTTTCCCCTTCGAATCCATCCGGCCAATCTTGTGATGTAGTCATGGTTGATTAACGGCCCCGCCAGCCGAATGACCCTGATTCCCATGAGACAAGCCTCGTTATATTTTTCGCAGTCCTTCCAATATCCGACACCCGAGGTATGCCGCGCACGACCTCCAAGCCAGATGCCCCCTTCAATCTCGATATGTATTGGCCCAAGTCCGTCATGCGGATTCTCCACACGGAAGTCGGCTTTCCATCGCCTCTTCGGATGAAACTTAAACTCTTCTTGCAACTGCGGCCCAGAGGCCGCTCTCCACAAAAGAAGGAACTTTTCTCTGGGCCGCATTGCTTCACCTCTGTCTCCGATTAAAAGTCGAAGTCAGCTTCGGGCTCGTTCTGCTTGGCGGGAGCCTTGGGCTTGTTATCGACCTGAAGGGAGATGAAAGCCCCCTTCTGACCCTGCTTCTTCCATCCTGCGATGCGGATTTGATTTCCGCCGATGAGGATGTTCCCCTTGAAATCAGGGGCTTTTTCATTCTTCTTGTTTTTTTCGGGGAACAGAACTCCTGATCCCTCTCTGGGTTCGTATGGCATTGTTATTTAACTACTTCAGAATAGTGTTTGCTTATTACACATTCACTACTATGAAATATCCTTTATGCGTTTTGCCAACCGCAGGAGCGCAACGTACACCTCCCAGTGACGCTTCCACTCCGTTAGTTGGCGGGTTTGATGGACTCCTTTGGTTTTATCAATCCGAACTAGGAGCAGGTTTCGGATCGGAAGGCGGCGAAAGTTCTCCTCAAACAGATTGGCGTAAGCCGCCACTTGAAAATCATAAGACTCATAAAGGCCTCCGCTTGTCTTAAAATCAACCAGAGTCAGATCCTCATGCTCATCTAGGCCAATCAGGTCTATGGTTCCCCCGAAGCGGTAGGTTTCGCTCACCAACTGCATCTCTACCGCAACTGGACGAAGGCCTGCCTGCTCAAACCACTTTCGATAAGCCCCGAATGCTACTTGTGCGCTCTTAACCTCTTCACCATCGCACTCAGATAAGTCAGGCTCCCAGCCTAGAAGATCGCACTGACAGAGGAAATGGGTAATCGTCCCAATTCTTCCGGCGGTTTTGAGCTCCTTGTCGGGATTCTTCCCCTCTCTTCCCAGCTTGGCCCCCCAATGCACTAGGGCAGGCTTGGGAATATAAACCAAAGCCCTTGTAGTTCCGTCCACCTCAGTACCATCCTTTAGAAAATACTTCTGATGGGGCTCGTTCAGATCCAGCTTTACTATCTTATGTTCCTTTTGGGGTAAGGTTATACCATACTCAGCAAACCTCTTTTGAAGGTGTGCCGATATATCCCCAGCCTTTTTCTTTCTTGTCCCTTTTGGCATATAGTCCTATTACACGGTATCAATACGCTTCTTCTTAAATGCCCTAACAGCCTTGCCCAACTTCTCATGCTTTGAGCCAAGCTCCTTAATCAGCCGTTCAGGAAGGCGAATCCAATCCCCCTGCACATCGCTTTCGTCAAACTCCCTGCCCTGATCCGCCAAAAACTCCACAAGATCGGAGGATGAGATGTCTTTGTTGGCAATAAGGAAGCTCTCAACTTTGGCTATGGCATCCCCAGAAGTAAGGTTCTCCGCAGGAATCTCCATCTTAACAATCTTGCTATCCTGCTTAGGCTCCTCCTTCTCCCCGCTGACAACGATTAACTCCTCGTTCTTGATGGCCCCACACTTCACCATCTCGTCATAGGAAGCCCCTCCACCAAGACCCATAGCGGCCAATGCCCTGCCAATGGCTGAAGTTTCGGCATTTTCAAGAGCGGCGTTGGAGTTGATATTCCCCTCCCACTTGGCCTGACTATGCCCTATAAAGTAACGCTCCGGCCTATCCGTATCGGGTGTTACCTTGGCTCTCATGATGACCCGCTCAGTCGGATCTCCTATAATCTCCGTGGTTATGGAGCAACGTGGGTAAGATTGAATTAAAACCGCAATCCGGCCTTCCACCAGATTATAGGTTTTTCCGCCGCGAATGTTAACCGACTTCAGGGGCATAGTTTGATTCATTTGATTCTCTTTCTTGGTTAGGGTTGATTGGGTTTCCGCTTGAATCTACTGGCTGACCTAGGACATTTCTGGTCACACGCTTTTTCCTGTCTGGACGCTTGCCGTTCACAAGGCAGGCTTCCACCCAAGATTTATGCGTAAGACGATTGTTACCTTTGCATCGCCGGACATTATTTCGCCACATCCAAACTTTCGCCGAAGATTGCTTAATTCCCAAAAATGCCGCGACATCTTTCACGCTCCACCACTCTTCCCTCGCTTCATGTCCAGTTTGCGGTGCGCTGTCCATACGCACTGACTAGACACTATGTATGCTTACCACAACATATATTTGCTATGGCTACATAAGAATAAGCAAGCCTTTGTATGGCTATAAGGATTTCTAATAAAACAAGGGATGGTATTGTCATGCTACCTCAAGCACCTGTAATCTTACTACATGAACCAAACCAGACACAGATCAGGAAAGAAGATTAAAGAAGGCGGCTTGTCCGACACCATAGGATTCAGGGCTCCGCTTGAAACTCGGCAGAAACTTGAGAAGCTTCACAAGCTTCTTAACTACTCTTGCAACCTTGTCGTCATAGAAGCGGTTAATTCCTTACATGACCAAATCTATATCGGCCCGACTCATACTCCGCAGATTGTACTGCGGGGCCGCGCACTAAAAGACGTAGTTTAATGGCCTCGTTAATCCGGCGGGGGGAGTATTGGCACTTGGGATGGATGCAGGATGGCAAGTGGAGGCAGGTCTCTACAAAGTTCAGGGCTGATGGGAAGAATCCTCCGATTGAGGCTCTTGAGTTAAGGCTCCGCAAGGAGAAGGAAATGGCCTGCCTCACCGCAGGGCTTGAATATGTAAAACCCATCACAATCAAAGAAGCCTTGGCCGAATGGTCGGAAATCGACAAACAGACTTGCAGTTTTGGCACTTGGTCAAATCACCAAAGCTACGTCCCGAAGAGGCTTGAGCCATTTAAGGACAAGCTAGTGTTCCAATTTAACGAGGCCGATGTTCAGCAGTTGGTAGCCTCCCTCAATTCAGAGTCCACCAGCTACGCCACCAAACGAGTCATGTTCGCCAGTTGCAGTTCATTCTGGAAATTCTGCATGGGTAAGGGATATGCCAAAACCCCCCTATTCGTTCTGAGCATGATGAAGAAGATAAGTGGGGATAGGAACGCAAGGTTTGAGAAGAGGGCTCTTACCCCTGACGAGGAAGAACGGATCTTTTCAGGTTTAAGTGGATGGCCCCTTACCTGCTCCATGATAGCCCTATGGACGGGGGCTAGGGTATCCGAGGCCATTAGGGTGCGTTTTAGTGACGTTGATTTCATGGTTGGGGAGATAAGGTTCAAGGAGAAGAAACTCGGTGGTAGGGCCATTGTGAAGCAAATGCACCCTACCCTGATGGCTTTCTTGAGGAACCTGTCCATTGATGACTACCCGCCGGAACACATCCGAGAGGCTATCCTATCCAGCAAATTCCAAAGGGCGGCTATAAAGGCGGGAGTGCCAAACGCAACCTTCCATTGGTTGAGGCATACCTTGGCCTCAAGGCTCTTTGAGGAGGGCATTAGCGAGCGGGATGCCGCCGCTATATTAGGACACACGCAGGCCGTTCATAAGGCTTATGCCCACGCTTCGCGGGAGAGACTTAAAAATAAGCTCTCTTTGGTCAAGAATGTCGGGTTTTTGTCGGGTAAGTGACCAAAAACAGGCTACTTTATGATACCATTTAGCTACACATGGCTACATTAAATCGTCATCGGACACTTAAAATTATGTAGGCTACTGTGTAGCAAACGTAATGCAATAATTACCAGAGATTTCATAATATGCTCTGGTTACAATATGTTATAGATAATGCGTCTGGTTAATGTATGGATCAACTTGCAAATAACTCAGCCTCTTGCTTCCGCCTAAGCTGAACCCCCTTCAATGGGGAGCGTAAGGCCATCTGCTTAATCAGGCCAGCCACGGGGCGAGTGTTTGATCGTACAAGATTGTTATATACCTCGCGCATCTCGGATCTAGTCGGGCCTTCCAGTGAGGTTCCCCGATTGTAGGTGAGGCTTACAAGGGCAGTCTTTTGGCGGTCATTCAACGAATCGAAGTTAGGCCAAAGCCGATAGGCCTTCATCAGCCAAATCGGAAGCGTTACCTTCGTGAATTGCTCTAGGGCAACATCGTAAGGGATAACCACACCAACGACATCCCTATGCTTCCCAGCGGCCTCCCTGCCCTTTAGCCCAGTCACGGAAGCCAGCTTCTCAATGTCCTCAGCCGGAATATATCCTTTCCAATCAGTCCTAATCTGATCTGCCGTTGAGTATCCGGCATCGTAACCAACACCAAAGGTCAACCCACAATCGTCCGTAATCGGATTAATGGGGGTAGTGAGGTACCGCATATAATACCGAGGCCCACCAGTCTCCCATTCAACTATCTTTTGGATCAAATCCTTCGATGGAAGCCATCCCCGATAGGTGGTGATGTTGGGCTTCTCAACCTCAACCTTAGCCTCTTCCTTGACCTTGGCTTTCACCTCCTCATCTTCAGCCCTCTTCTGCTCGACAATCTGCTTAAACCAACTCATGCCCCTAGCTAAACCATCAGTAACTTGTCTCATGCT
>Ga0136644_10002098_pt1 | contig 15392 bp, 13 predicted proteins | sample C_130820_EF_Meta_FD_94780 | JGI IMG/M metagenome (GOLD analysis project Ga0136644, IMG submission 94780) | Freshwater microbial communities from Lake Croche, Canada to study carbon cycling - C_130820_EF_MetaG (v2) (version 2) | ecosystem: Environmental > Aquatic > Freshwater > Lake | place... | reverse complement strand
GGGCGGGATGGTATTGCCCGCGCCACGCGCGCCGTAGGCTATGGTGGAGGGGCAAGTGAGCTTGGCCTTGCCGTCCACCTTCATTTTTTGCACGCCCTCGGTCCAGCAGGGAATCACCGCGCCCAGCGGAAATTCAGCCGGTTCGTTGCGCTTGTAAGAGCTGTCAAATTCGCGGCCATCAGGGAAGGTGCCACGGTAATGCACTTTGACCGTATCGCTGGCCTTGGGGCTAGCGCCGGTGCCCTCTTTGAGCGAGCGGTACACCAGGCCGCTGGGGGTGACCTGGGCGCCAGGCTCTTTGGCGGCGGCATCCACCACGGCGTCGGCGGCGCAGCTCAGGGCGGCGGTCAAAAGGGCAGCGAAGGCGAGAAGTCGTGTTTTCATAGTGCGTTATTGCAATAGGTTTAAAACCGCCATTCTCGCAGCGCCGCTGGCAGTGGCAATCCATGACTTCTCGCAAGCATGGATCGCCACGTCGCTTCGCTCCTCGCGATGAGGAACCTATGCAGTGTTTGCTTAGACCAGCAGCGCGTTCACGCGTTTAACGTAAGCGGCAGGGTCTTCCGGCAGACCGCCTTCGGCCAGCAAGGCTTGGTCAAACAAGATGTGCGCCAGGTCGTGGAAATGCACTGAACCGTCTAGTTTTTTCACCAGCGGATGCTCGGCGTTGACTTCCAGCACCGGCTTGACATCCGGCGCCTTTTGGCCGGCTTGCTTGAGCATGCGTGCCAGTTGGGTGCTCATGCCGTCGTCCTGCACCACCAAACAAGCCGGGCTGTCCACCAGGCGGGTAGTAACGCGCACGTCTTCAGCTTTGTCTTTGAGCGCTTCTTTGAGCTTGGCCAGCGTAGGTTTAAAGGTCTCGGCGGCGTCTTCTGCGGCCTTTTTCTCGGCCTCATCCTGCAAGCTGCCCAAATCGACTGCGCCTTTGGCCACACTTTGCAGCGGCGTGCCCTCGTACTCGTGCAAATAGTTCAAAGCCCACTCGTCCACGCGGTCGGTCATGAGCAGCACTTCAATACCTTTTTTCTTGAATACTTCCAGCTGCGGGCTATTTTTCGCCGCGGCCAGGGTGTCGGCGGTGATGTAGTACATCGCTTCCTGGCCTTCCTTCATGCGCGCCTTGTAATCGGCAAAGGAGACGCTGATTGCATCGCTTTGTGTGGAGGCAAAACGCAGCAACTTGGCGATGCGGTCTTTATTAGAAAAGTCTTCGCCCAAGCCTTCTTTGAGCACCGCGCCGAACTCGTTGTAAAAGCGGGTGTATTTGCCCGCCAAGGCTTTGTCCTCATCGCTCACCACATCGGTGACGCCGTCGGCGCTGGCCTCGGGCAGTTTGTCGTTTTTCGCCAGGTCTTCCAGCATGCCCAGCACGCGCTTGGTGCAACCTTCGCGTATGGCTTTGACGTCGCGGCTTTCTTGCAGTAGTTCACGGCTGACGTTGAGCGGCAGGTCCGCCGAGTCCACCACGCCTTTGACAAAGCGCAAGTAGGTTGGCATCAGCGCTTCGGCTTCGTCCATGATGAACACGCGCTTGACGTAGAGCTTGATACCGGCGGCTTTTTCCCGGTTGTACAAGTCCATAGGCGCTTTGCCGGGGATATAGAGCAACTGCGTGTATTCGGTGCTGCCCTCGACCCGGTTGTGGGTGTGGGCCAGCGGCGCTTCAAAGTCGTGGCTGATTTGCTTGTAGAAGTCGTCGTACTGTTCTTGGCTAATGTCTTTTTTGGCGCGCGCCCAGATGGCATTGGCTTTGTTGACGGTTTCCCATTCGCCGGTCTTGGCCATGCCGCCGGGCTGGCGGCCGGCTTTTTCATCGTTCGGGTCTATCAGGTCGCCGTCTTTCCATTCCTCTTTTTCCATGAGGATGGGCAAGCTAATGTGGTCTGAATATTTGTTGATGATGCCCTTGACCTTCCAGGTCTGCACATAGTCCATCGCGTCCTCGCGCAGGTGCAAGATGACACTGGTGCCGCGTGCGGCGCGGCTGATGCTTTCCACCTCAAACGCGCCGCCACCGCTGGCGCCGCCGTCACTGATCCAGCGCACGCCTTCGGAATCGGGCAGTCCGGCGCGACGCGTCTCGACCGTGATTTTGTCCGCCACGATAAAGCCCGAATAAAAGCCCACGCCGAACTGGCCTATCAGTTGCGAGTCCACCTTTTGGTCACCGCTGAGTTTGCTCACAAAGTCTTTGGTACCGCTTTTGGCAATCGTGCCCAGGTTATCGATGGCTTCTTGCTGCGACATACCGATGCCGTTGTCGGTGATGGTCAGCGTCTTGGCGTCTTTGTCCAGAGTTACCTTGACTTGCAGCTCGGCGTCGCCGGCCATCAGGGTGCTGTTGTTGATCGCCTCAAAGCGCAGTTTGTCGCAGGCGTCTGACGCGTTGGAGATTAGCTCACGCAGGAAAATTTCTTTATTTGAATACAGAGAGTGGGTCACCAGGTGCAGAAGTTGCGCCACTTCGGCCTGGAAGGACAGGGTTTGCTTGCTCATAGGGTGAAATTGCCTCAAAAATTACGGATTGCGCTTTGGATGCGCCCATGCCCGAGAGCCGGGCAACCCGCAATTATGGGCGAGGGGGTCAATTTCAAGGCCGCGCTGCGGCGGGCAGAGCGGTCAGTGGCCTTAAAAGCGTTCGTGTGGCGCAAGGTAGCGCCATTGGCCTACCGGCAGATTACCCAACATGACTTTGCCGATGCGCACGCGTTTGAGGCCTACCACCTTCAGGCCCACTTGTTCGCACATACGCCGGATCTGGCGCTTTTTGCCTTCGTGCAGCACAAAGCGTAGTTGCTCTGGGTTTTGCCATTCCACTTTGGCGTGTTTAAGGGCCTGACCGTCTAACTGTAGGCCGTGGCGAAGCAATTGCAGTTTGGCCACGGGGAATACCGATTGCACATCGTTGCTGACCGGGTCATCGTCGTCGATACGACTCAATTGCGTGGGCTTGGGCACTGGAGCATAAGTAGCAGCCGCTGAAGTGGCCGCCGCCGTGTTTTCCACGCCGGTATAAACGACGCGCACCAGGTATTCCTTTTCGATGACATGGTCCTCGCCGATCAACTGGCGGGCGACGCGGCCGTCTTGTGTCAATACCAAGAGGCCGGTGGAGTCAATGTCTAGGCGCCCGGCCGGTACCAGGCTGCGCAATTGGCTGGGGTGAAAGAAAAAGCGCGCGTTGTCCTCGGGCCAGCGGTTTTGTGCTGCCACCAGGGTGATCGCCGGGGTGTGCCCGTCCTCTGCCTGGCCGCTCACCATGCCCAGCGGTTTGTTGATCAAGACGGTGACTTGCTTGGCTTGCTGGCCTTTGGCCTCTTTGTCGATTTCGATGCGCACATCGGCTGCCACTTGCATGCCCATTTCGGCGATCTGACCATTGACCTTGACCCAGCCTTTTTCAATCCAGGCATCTGCTTCGCGGCGCGAGGCCATGCCTAACTCGGCCATCCTTTTGTTCAAGCGCATGGTTCCGTCGGGCCCGATGGCGGCGGTATTGCTTTGACCCGCCGGTATCGGCGCGCGCGCAGGCGGCGGCGCGGCACGGCGCATGCCACCGGCTGGTTGAGGAGTTTTCGGGGGGAGGGGCATGCACGCTTTCCAAGAGAGTCTGAGCAAGCATTCTATGAAGTGGCGCACTGGGCGCAGGCTGATGCAGCGCTAAGCGCCTCCATCTCTTGGCTTTTGCGCGCCTGAGTCGTTCTGCGCATCAAATGGCGCCTGTATTTTTCGATCAGCGGCTGGTCGAAGGCCTGCGCAGGGCATGGAGATCAAGTACTCTGAGTCCGCCGTATTCCACGGCAATGGAGCCCTGCGCTTGCAAGGTGTTGAGCGCTTCATTGACGCGCTGGCGTGACAGGCCGACCAAATAGGCGAGTTCCTGCTGAGTGATGCGCAACACTTCACCGACGCCTGGATAGAGCACCGGGTTGAACAGGGCAGCCAGGCTGCGCGCCACCCGGACATCAGGATTGCTCATACGGTCAATCTCGCGCGCAGCTATGAATTGGGCCAGTCGCTCGTTGAGCTGGTTCATCACAAAGCGGTTGAAGGCGATGGAGTGATCTAGCAGCCAGTGAAACGTGTCCACATGCAGACCCGCCACCCGACTTTTGCGCAAGGTCTGGATGTTGTAGCGGTAGGCTTCCCGCTTTAATGCCGTGCCTTCCCCGAACCAGCCGCCCGGCGGAATGCCGGTGTAGGTAATGGTCTGTCCCTGGGCGTTGTTCGTACTCATTTTGAGCAGCCCGTCTATGACACCAAACCAGTAGGTAACCGGTTTACCCGTGCGGCACAGTGTCTCGCCGGGGCCGGCATCGGCTACTTTGAGGTCGGTGGCAGCGCGCACACGTTCGTCCTCGGTGAGCAGGCGCATCCAGGGAATGGCCAGTAGCTCCTGCTCGGTCAGCGCTCTGCGGCGCTCGTGCAGGGCAGATTCTGGGTGCATATCGGGCCTCCTTTTTCGTTCACCCCGCTAGCTTGCTGGGGGCACTCAGCGGTATGTGGCGTCAGCTATCTGCAAGAGAAGGGAAAACACCTAGTCGAATTTTCCTAAATTGTCGTTCAAACGACAACAAAACGTCAAATGCCCTTTTAGTATTCCGCCTAAGGACGCCCTGGCCTCTAAGCGAGGTGAGGGCGCATACCGGAAGGAATTTTTCGATGCAAACCACTTTTGTGCAATTACTCATGCAGCACGCCAAAGCGCGCCCCCACGCGCCTGCCATGCGTGAGAAAGAGTATGGAATCTGGCAGACCTTGACTTGGTCGCAACTAGCGGCCCTGGTCGAGCAGCTGGCAGCGGGCCTGCACCAAGCGGGTTTGCGCCGAGGCGAGCATATGGTGGTGGTGGGCGCGAACCGCCCTCGGCTGTACGCCACCATGCTGGCCGTGCAGTCTTTGGGGGCCATCCCCGTGGCGCTTTACCAAGACGCAGTGGCTGCTGAATGCGTCTTCCCCATCCTCAACGCGGAGGTCCGCTTTGCCTTTGCCGAAGACCAGGAGCAGGTGGACAAACTGCTGGAGGTGCGCGAGAGCGCGGAGCAACTCACGCATATTTATTTCGATGAACCGCGTGGCTTGCGTAATTACGACCAGCCCGGTTTGCAGTCTATGGATGCCTTGCAGGAAGCGGGCAAAGCCTATGCGCAAGCGCATCCTGCATTTTTCGCTGAAGCAGTAGCGCGCGTAAAGCCCGACGATACCGCGGCCATGTTTTTCACCTCGGGCACGACTGGCAACCCCAAGGGTGTGGTGCACAGCCATGACACCTTGCTTAACCGCGCCCGTGCCGGTGCTACTTTTGACCACCTGACGGATAAGGAGGAAGTACTGGCCTATATGCCGGTGGCCTGGATCGGTCAGAATATTTTTAGCTATGCGCAATGGTTGTCCTGCGGCTATGTGGTGAACTGCCCGGAGTCGGCTGCCACGTCGACCATCGACCTCAAAGAGATTGGTCCGACGTATTATTTTGCACCCCCGCGGGTGTTTGAAGGCTTGCTCACCAGCGTGATGATCCGCATGGAAGACGCCTCGGCCATCAAGCGCAGCATGTTCCATGCGTGCATGCGCCTGGCCAAACGTGTCGGGCCGATGCTCAGTAGCGGTGGCCATGTGTCCCTGGTGGACCGCGCCTTGTATGCGCTGGGCAATGTGCTGGTGTACGGCCCGCTACGTAACAATCTGGGTTTGAGCCGCGTGCGCGTGGCCTATACCGCCGGTGAGGCCATCGGGCCCGATTTGTTTAGCTTTTACCGATCGATTGGCGTCAACTTAAAACAGTTGTATGGCTCCACTGAAACCGCCGTTTTTGTCTGTTTACAGCCCGATAACCAGGCCCATGCCGATACCGTGGGCGTGCCTTGCGAAGGTGTGCAAATCAAGGTAGATGACAGTGGTGAAATTTTGGTGAAATCGCCCGGCTTGCTGCGCGGCTATTACAAAAATCCAGAGGCAACCGCAGAAGTATTGAGCGCCGACGGCTGGTACCACACCAACGATGCCGGCTTTATTGATGCACAGGGACACCTGAAAATTATCGACCGCGTCAAAGACGTAGGCCGGGTGCGGGGTGGCACGTTTGACGGGGCGATGTTCGCGCCCAAGTATGTGGAGAACAAGCTCAAATTCTTCCAGCACATCAAAGAGGTCGTGGCCTACGGCGACGGGCGCGAAAAAGTATGTGTATTGATCAATATCGACTTTGATGCGGTGGGCAACTGGGCCGAGCGGCGCAACTTGCCCTATGCTGGGTACACCGACCTGGCACAAAAACCACAGGTCTATCAACTGATCAAAGAGTGTGTGGAGCAGGTCAACGCCGACCTCAGCCGTGACGCTCTGCTCGCGGGTAGCCAGGTCAGTCGCTTTCTGGTCTTGCACAAGGAATTGGATGCGGATGACGGCGAACTCACGCGGACCAACAAAGTACGGCGCGGGTTTATTGCCGAGAAATACCAGGTGCTGGTCGATGCCTTGTACCAAGGGCGCAGCGAGCAGTTTATTGAGACGCAGGTGAAGTTTGAAGACGGGCGTACCGGCAGCGTGAGCGCTACGCTGAAGATCGAGGACACCAAGATCTTTGCCCCTGTAAAGGCCGCAGCATGAGTAAAACAATCGGCGACGTCATTTTGAACGTCAGCCATATTTCCTTAGCCTTTGGTGGCGTGAAGGCGCTGACCGATATTTCCTTTGACGTGCGTGAGCATGAAATCCGCGCCATCATCGGGCCCAATGGCGCAGGCAAAAGCTCAATGCTTAACTGCATCAACGGGGTTTACACACCCCAGCAAGGTTCGATCACCTTCCGGGGTAAAACCTTTAACCATATGGACAGCCACGACGTGGCAACCATGGGAATTGCCCGCACCTTCCAAAACCTGGCGTTGTTCAAAGGCATGAGTGTGCTGGACAACCTGATGTCCGGGCGCAACCTCAAAATTAAAAGCAATATTTTTTTGCAAGCGCTGCGCATCGGCCCGGCCGAGCACGAAGAGATCATGCACCGCGAGGCGGTGGAGCGGATTATTGATTTTCTGGAGATACAGGCCTACCGCAAGACGCCCGTCGGGCAACTGCCTTATGGCTTACAAAAGCGCGTCGATTTGGGCCGCGCATTGGCGATGGAGCCACAGGTGTTGCTGCTCGATGAACCCATGGCCGGTATGAATGTCGAAGAAAAACAGGATATGTGCCGCTTTGTGCTGGATGTGAATGACGAGTTCGGTACCACGGTGGTGCTGATCGAGCACGATATGAGCGTGGTGATGGACATCAGCGACCGCGTGGTGGTGCTGGACTACGGCAAAAAAATTGGCGATGGCACGCCCGACGAAGTGCGTAACAACCCCGATGTGATCAGCGCCTATCTGGGCACCAGTCACTAGAGGCGGTCTATGACGATGCAAAACAAAATGCAAAAAAATGGCGTGTGGGTATTTGGAAAAGGCGTTTAACCATGGGATTTTTTCTTGAAACCTTGCTGGGTGGCCTGATGGCCGGCATGTTGTATTCCCTGGTGGCGCTGGGCTTTGTGTTGATTTACAAAGCTTCGGGCGTGTTCAATTTTGCGCAGGGTGCGATGGTTTTGTTTGCTGCCCTAGCGATGGCGCGTTTTGCCGAGTGGGTGCCCCTTTGGACGGGTATCGCCGACAACCGTTTAGTGACTACTTCCATAGCCTTTATCCTGGCGGGCGTGGTGATGTTTTTGGTGGCCTGGACGGTAGAGCGCTTGGTGCTGCGCCATCTGGTGAACCAGGAAGGTACTACGCTTTTGATGGCGACTTTGGGTATCGCCTATTTGCTCGACGGTGTGGGTCAGTCGATTTTCGGCAGTGACATTTACAAAATCGACATCGGTATGCCCAAGGAGCCGATCATGGCGTTTGAGTCCACCTTCCCCGGCGGCATATTGATTAACAAAGAAGACCTGATTGCCGCTGTGATCGCAGCCGGGCTGGTGATCTTGCTTACCTTGTTTTTCCAGAAAACCTCGACCGGACGGGCCCTGCGCGCGGTGGCCGATGACCACCAGGCCGCGCAGTCCATCGGTATTCCGCTTGACCGTATTTGGGTGGTGGTGTGGTGTGTCGCCGGCGTCGTCGCGCTGGTGGCTGGCATGATTTGGGGCAGCAAGTTGGGCGTGCAATTTACCTTGTCCACGGTCGCTATGCGCGCGCTACCGGTGGTGATTCTGGGTGGACTCACCTCGGTGCCCGGCGCGATTTTGGGCGGTCTGATTATTGGCGTGGGTGAAAAACTATCTGAAGTTTTTCTGGGGCCGTATGTGGGCGGCGGCATCGAGATCTGGTTCGCCTATGTGCTGGCGCTGATCGTATTGCTATTCCGTCCGCAAGGTCTGTTTGGCGAAAAAATCATTGACCGCGTCTGAAGGACTCCACCATGTTTTACAGAGAAAACGGCCAATTCAAAACCAGCTACCGAGCAGATCAACAGATATTCGGCATCACGCAGGATCGTGTCGGTGTGTTGCTACTCATCGCGTTTGCGTTTGTCGGCGTGCCATTCCTGGCCGACGAATACATGTTTCGCGCCATTTTGGTGCCCTTCCTCATCCTGTCGCTGGCGGCTTTGGGGGTGAACATACTGGTCGGCTACTGTGGCCAAATTTCCTTGGGTTCAGGCGCCTTTATGGCGGTGGGCGCCTACGCAGCCTTTAACTTCTTTGTACGTGTCGATGGCATGCCGGTGGTTCTTGCGATTCTGCTCGGGGGCGTGTTCTCCACACTGGTCGGAATGTTTTTCGGCATACCTAGCTTGCGTGTAAAGGGCTTGTATTTGGCAGTAGCTACCTTGGCCGCACAGTTTTTCTGCGATTGGGCGTTTTTGCGTATCAAGTGGTTTACCAATGATTCGGCCTCGGGCACGGCGTCGGTTGCAGATTTGCAGGTCTTGGGCTATGCGATTACCACGCCGCTAGCCAAGTATTTGTTTTGCCTGAGTTTTTTGGTGGTGTTTGGTTTGTTGGCCAAGAATCTGGTGCGCGGCGCGATTGGCCGCGAGTGGATGGCAATCCGCGATATGGACGTGGCCGCTGCCGTAATCGGTATTCGTCCGATGTACGCCAAGCTCAGCGCTTTTGCCGTTAGCTCCTTTATTGTGGGCGTAGCTGGCGGTTTATGGGCTTTTGTGTATCTGGGCTCTTGGGAGCCTGCGGCCTTCTCGGTAGATCGCTCGTTTCAGTTGTTATTTATGGTGATCTTGGGTGGCATGGGCTCGGTGATGGGCAGCTTTTTTGGTGCGGCGTTTATTGTGGTCTTGCCGATTGCGATCAACCAGCTCCTCCCGGTTTTGGGGCATTTATTTGGCTTTAGCGTTAACACAGCGGCCTTGACCCACACCGAATTCATAGTGTTTGGCGCGTTGATTGTTTGGTTCCTGATCGTCGAGCCGCACGGCTTGGCGCGCTTGTGGAGCGTGGGTAAGCAAAAGATGCGTATTTGGCCTTTCCCGCATTGAGCTTGGTTTGGGTAGGTTTTTGTTGGTGGTTAGTTTCAATATTCAAGGAGACATGTATGACGATTCGTAAGCTCACATTGGCTATCGCCTTGGTGGCTGGCGCTGTTTCGGCCTTGGTGCCCGCGGCGTCTTTTGCACAGGCGAAAGAGCAATTTTTCCCTGTTTTACCCTACCGATCTGGCGCCTATGCGCCCAATGGCGTGCCATGGGCCAATGGCTTTGTGGACTACATGAAGCTGATCAACGCGCGTGATGGTGGCGTAAACGGTGTAAAACTTACATTTGAAGAGTGCGACACTGCCTACGCGACCGATCGGGGCGTGGAGTGCTACGAACGCCTCAAAGGTAAATCCAGTGGCTCTATTTTTCAGCCCTTATCTACCGGCATTACGTTTGCGCTGACGGAAAAAGTAGGCGCGGATAAAAACTCCCTGATCACGGCCGGCTTGGGACGCTCCGAGTCCAGCGACGGCGGTGTATTTAAATGGAACTTCCCGCTGATGGGCACTTACTGGTCGGGTGCCGATATCTTGATGCAACACATCACTGCCAAAGAAGGCGGCAATATGAAGGGCAAGAAGATTGCCTTGGTCTATCACGACAGTCCTTACGGCAAAGAGCCGATCATTTTGTTGCAAGAGCGCGCCAAGATCCAAGGCTTTGATTTGACCTTGCTGCCGGTGACGGCGCCCGGCATAGAGCAAAAAGCCACCTGGCTGCAAATTCGCCAAAACCGCCCAGACTATGTCTTGCTTTGGGGCTGGGGGGTAATGAACTCCGCGGCGCTGAAGGAAGCGGTTGCGACCGGCTACCCGCGTGAAAAAATGTTTGGCGTTTGGTGGTCGGCGGGCGAGCCGGATGTCAAAGACGTGGGTGATGCCGCCAAGGGCTATAGCGGCTTAGTCGCGACGGGTGAAGGTGGTCCGATTCTGGAGGACATCAAAAAGTTTGTGCACAGCAAAGGCCAGGGTACCGGACCTGCCGATGAAGTGGGTACCACCTTGTACAACCGTGGCCTGGTCAGCGCTGCCTTGGGTGTAGAGGCATTGCGCCGCGCCCAGGAGCGTTTTGGCAAAGGCAAGGTCATGGACGGTGAGCAAATTCGCTGGGGTCTGGAGAATTTATCGGTGGACGATAAGCGCCTCAAGGCACTGAAGCTCAATTCAGTGATGAAGCCCATCAGCACCTCCTGCTTTGACCATGAGGGTTCACGCTCGGCACGTATCCATACTTGGGATGGAAAGAAGTGGAACTACGTCACCGACTGGATGGAAGCTGATACTTCCATCATTAAGCCTTTGGTGCGTCAGTATGCTGACAAATACGCGACCGAGAAAAAACTGACCCGCCGTGACGCCAAGGACTGCCAGTCCTGATCGTCGAAAGCTAACTAGCCCCTAGGCCGCTCCTTGCGAGTGGTCTTGGGGAAGAGCGGCCTCGCGCTCTTTCCCAAGGTTTATCGGGAAATTCCACTATGTTTCAAGTCCCTTCGATTGTTCTTAATGTCAATGGCATTGAAGTCATTTACAACCACGTGATTTTGGTGCTCAAGGGCGTTTCCTTGCAGGTACCCCAAGGTGCTATCGTCGCCATTTTGGGCGGTAATGGCGCGGGCAAGACAACCACTTTGCGTGCCGTTTCCAATTTGTTGCAAGGTGAGCGCGGTGCGGTGACCAAGGGCAGTATCGAATTGCGCGGCGAGCGTATCGAGAACCTGACGCCCGCCGATCTGGTGCAGCGCGGCGTGGTCCAGGTGATGGAAGGGCGGCATTGTTTCGCCCACCTGACTATTGAAGAGAATTTGCTTACCGGTAGCTACACGCGCAAAAGTAAGGCGGAGATTGCCTCCAACCTAGAAAAAGTCTATGCCTATTTCCCGCGCCTGAAAACACGCCGCACTAGCCAGGCGGCATATACCTCGGGCGGTGAGCAGCAGATGTGCGCGATCGGGCGCGCACTGATGGCCAGCCCGACGATGGTTTTGCTGGACGAGCCTTCTATGGGCTTGGCGCCGCAAATTGTGGAAGAGGTGTTTGAAATCGTCAAAGACCTGAACCAAAAAGAAAAAGTCACCTTTTTGCTGGCTGAACAAAATACCAATATGGCGCTGCGCTATGCGGATTACGGCTACATCATGGAATCGGGCCGCGTGGTGATGGATGGGCAGGCCAGCGATTTGGCCAATAACGAAGACGTGAAAGAGTTTTATCTCGGTATGGGCGGTGGCGAGCGCAAGAGCTTTAAAGACGTCAAGAGCTACAAGCGCCGCAAGCGCTGGTTGGCATAAGCTTTCAGGAGTGTCTATGACTGAACATTACGACGCACTGGAAACCCGCACCCAACAGGCGCGTGAGGCGGCATGGATGCAAGCCCTGCCTGTACAAATTGCCCATGCGCAAGCACATGCACCGGCATTGGCGGCCAGTCTTGCCGGGGTGAAGGCGCAGGAAGTCAACTCTTTTGCCGCTTTGGCCCGTTTGCCGGTAGTGCGAAAACAAGAGCTATTGGATTTGCAAAAAGCCTCGCGAGCCGGCGGTGGCGATGTGTTCGGCGGATTTAGCGCCCTGGGCTTTGGCGCGCACATGCCCCGTGTATTTGCCAGTCCCGGCCTGATCTACGAGCCCGAAGGTACGCAGCGCGACTATTGGCGTATGGCGCGTGCCATTTTTGCCGCCGGTTTCCGCACGGGTGAGCTGATTCACAACAGCTTTAGCTACCACTTCACGCCGGCTGGTTCGATGATGGAGACCGGCGCCCATGCCCTCGGTTGCACCGTGTTTGCCGGGGGAACCGGCCAAACCGAACAGCAGGTGGGAGCCATGGCCGAGTTGCAGCCGGCCGGCTACATCGGTACGCCCAGTTTTCTAAAAATTATTTTGGAGAGGGCCTTTGACATGGGCGTGGCACTGCCCAGTGTGCGTAAAGCATTGCTTTCGGGCGAAGCCTTTCCCCCCTCATTGCGCGACTGGCTGGCTGAGCGCGGCGTGCAGGGCTACCAGTGTTATGCCACGGCCGATGTGGGTTTGATCGCCTATGAAACCGCCGCCCGCGAGGGCTTGGTACTGGACGAAGGCGTGATCGTCGAGATCGTCCGACCGGGCACCGGTGACCCGGTGGCTGCCGGAGAAGTCGGGGAAGTGGTTGTCACTAGTCTGAACCCGGCCTACCCCTTGATTCGCTTCGGAACTGGCGACCTGTCGGCGGTGCTGCCCGGCCCCTGCCCGAGCGGGCGCACCAATACCCGTATCCGCGGCTGGATGGGACGCGCTGACCAGACCACCAAAATTCGGGGTATGTTTGTCCATCCCAAGCAGGTGGCCGACATCGTGCGCCGCTTTCCTGAGGTTTTGCGCGCGCGCTTGGTAGTTAGCGGGGCGATGGCCCAGGACGAAATGACCCTCAGGGTCGAGAGCACCAGTGCCAGCGAGGGCCTGTCGGCCCGCATTAGCGAAGCCATACGGGATGTGACCAAGCTGCGCGGCACGGTCGAGTTGGCTGCCCCCGGTACGCTACCCAATGACGGGAAAGTTATTGAAGACGCCCGCAGTTATGAGTAGGGCAGAGAAGCCGAGATCCCTATCCCTCAGTGGCGAACATTACGGTCATCACTGGGCAATCGCACTGTAGTCTGGAATCGCGATAGACTGTCATTATTTACGTCGGAGATACCCATGAAAAAATTAATCCTTGCAGCCTTGGCTTTGGTTTGTTTGAACGTCAGCGCCGATACCTATCCGTCGAAACAAATCACCATCGTGGTACCTTTTGCGGCTGGGGGACCGACTGACCGTGTGGCGCGAGATTTGGCTGAAGCGATGCGAAAACCGCTCGGCGATGCAACGATTGTCATCGACAATATATTGGGTGCTGGCAGCTCTGTCGGAGCTGGTAAGGTCGCTAGGTCTTCGCCCGATGGTTATACCCTTTTGCTCAATCATATTGCGATGGCCAGTATGCCGAACCTGCTTCGCAACATGCCATTCAAGGTAGAAACCGATTTTGAATACCTGGGCATGATTAATGAAGTGCCGATGACAGTGGTATCGCGTCCTAGTTTGCCTGCCAAGAATTTCAAAGAGTTGCGGGATTGGTTTACAGCCAATAAAAATAAAATTAATCTGGGAAATGCGGGTGTGGGTTCTGCATCTCATTTGTGCGGATTAATGTTTCAGAACGCTTTGCAAATCGATATGATGTCGATTCCTTACAAGGGCACAGCGCCGGCCATGAGTGACTTAATGGGTGGGCAAATTGACGTGATGTGCGATCAAACCACGAATACCACGCCCATGATTGAGGCTAAGAAAATAAATGTTTATGGTGTTACCACGTCTAAGCGGCTGACGACACCAGGCCTGAGAGACATTCCAACCTTGCAGGAGGATGGACTAAAAGGCTTTGAAGTCACGATCTGGCATGGTCTGTACGCACCCAAGGGTACGCCCGCGGACGTAGTGAGCAAAATTAATGCGGCGCTCAAAGCGGCGCTGAAAGACCCTGAATTTGTCAAAAAGCAAGAAGCGCTGGGCGCGGTCATCATCAATGACAAACGCAACGAGCCTGGCGAACACAAAAAGTTTGTCATTGCTGAGATAGCTAAATGGGGCCCGGTTATCGCAGCTGCCAAGGAATATATCGACTAAGGGCTGCCAAGCCCGCAACTGCGGGTCTGGTTATTACCACTTTGAAGCGCGATACCTGAAATCGTCTGCGGCTACACGCCCCAGACGATTTCTTTGTTTTGGGCGTGGCAACGCTCTAGCATGCGGATAAATGTCAGGCTGCGCTGGCGCAGGCTGATTCCTTGCCCGCCCGAAGCTAAGGCTCTTCCGGCATCGCGCACAGCATCGGCTTCCAGCTGCAAGCGGGCTTCTTCTTCGAGGACGGCTTGTTGGAGGGCGGCAATAGCCGCGGGCATTTCTGGTGGCTGCACAATGCCTTGTTTCAAGGCCTGCGGATCACCTTTGCCAATAATGGTCAAGATAGCACGCCCGTTGTCTTCCAGCAGGATGAGGTCGCCCGCCGCTTTGGATTTGAACTTATAGAGCATGATGCCGTCAGCATAGCGCTTTTGGTTTGCGTTCCCATAGCAAAAGCTTTGTCCTGCGCCAGTACCATGGGCGCGTGGGTGCCGACTCGGGGGTACCCATCTGGGTGTTGGCCCAGCAAGGCACAGATTCGCAGACTGCGCAGAATCGCCTTAAGGGCCGACCGCGCATAAGCCAATGATTTGACATACATCAAGAATAAGTATCTATGTGGGTGGCAATTTCCCCGCTAGAGATGCAAAAAATCTATTTTTGAGATATAAATATTATTAACTTTACAGTTATCCCAACAAAATGGCGGGAATTGGGTGTTTTATCCAAAAAAACTATCATATAATCGTTTCCCCTATACATTTCTTTCCTGGAGTTACTAATGACTAATTTGATTGATATCCAAGGTCAAATCGAAAAACTACAAAAACAGGCAGCTGATATTAAGTCGAAGGAATTCTCTGCCACCGTACGCGATATTCAGGCAAAAATGCAGGCCTTTGGCATTACTATGAAAGACTTGCAAACGCGTAAAAGCGCCAAGGGTGCTGCTAAAGCGGGTCGTCCTGCAAAAGTGAAAGTGCCTAAGGCGCCAAAAGCGGCGCGTAAAGCAGGCCAGCCAGTTGCTGCCAAATACCGCGGCCCCAACGGCGAGTCCTGGTCAGGCCGTGGCCTAACACCCAAGTGGCTCGCTTCCCTGGTCGCTCAAGGACATACCAAAGAGTCATTTTCGGTCGCAAGCCCCGCAGCGCACTAAGCGCCTGGGCATTACATAGGCCGAGTGCGCGGTGAGTGCCTTGGCCGTAGCCTGAAATGGAGCGAGGCGCTGATTGAGTATTCGCTTTCCGTTTCATTGCCGCATCCTCTCTT
>Ga0136644_10002097_pt1 | contig 15415 bp, 15 predicted proteins | sample C_130820_EF_Meta_FD_94780 | JGI IMG/M metagenome (GOLD analysis project Ga0136644, IMG submission 94780) | Freshwater microbial communities from Lake Croche, Canada to study carbon cycling - C_130820_EF_MetaG (v2) (version 2) | ecosystem: Environmental > Aquatic > Freshwater > Lake | place... | reverse complement strand
TTATATTTTATCGTATCAGTGAATTAATTTCACCTTTATTTTGATCTACTAATATAGGATATATTGTAAAAGCATTTAATAATTTTTTATCAATTAATTCTTTGTATTTATTATCAATCGCTTTATTCATATTTAATATTAAATTATAAATTTTTTCAGCATTATTATTATTTATAATATATGCATGTGTACCCCATAAATAATTATTAGCATCAATATAATATATATTGTTTTTATATTTTTCTTTATAATTTGTATTTAAATTACCTAGATATATTAAATCAAAATCATCTGTGATAGTATTTAAAATATTGTTTATTTTTTCATGTAAATTATTATCCAAAATAATAAAATCATCTTCAAATACAACAGTGTATCCATTATTTTTATTTTTTATTAATTTTTTAAGTATCATTAAATGACTTAAATAGCAACCAATTTCACCAATATAAGTATAATTAAAATTATTTTTTATATTTGAATCATATTTACTAAAATCATCTAAATTTACATCTTTGCCAATAACAGCATCAAATATATCAATGTTTCTATTTAATTTATTTTGATTATTTATAATATTTTCATATCTTTTATTATTTTTTCTCATATGAATTACACAATAGCTAATATTATTTTCTAAATTAAAATTTTCATAAGATATAAAAAATAATAAAAATAAAAATAAAAATAATAAAATTATAATCATTTATATAAACTAGATTATAATTTTATGTACGTAATACACATTTACATGTATCATCAGTTAGTTTAGTTGCTTTACATTTATCTTCAAGGCCAGCACAAATTGCAGATGTACAAGTACACGATGTATTACCATTACAATTTTTTTTAGTTAATGTATCACAATCGCTTTGACTAGGACTAGTAAATTTTTCGTTAATATTTTTAAATAAAAAATATAAAATTACTAATAAAAAAATAATAGTTAAATTATCCATATATATTATATTATATTAGAAAAATATTTTATAATATAATATAAATGGATAAATTTTTGAATTATGAATCTTTAGAAAATATTAAAGAAATTATTGATTCGAATAAATATACACTTGGACTATTTTTAGTATTACATTATATATACTTTAATACGCAAGTAGGTGAAAATCCAAATTTTCGAACATTACTATCATTTTATGGTTCATTAGGAATTATATTAACTATTATCAATATGTATAATCAACAGAAAACAAATTATTTTAGTACACTTAATACTGAAATAAATTATTTTAATAATATATATAATAATATAAATAATAATATTACTAGTTTTTTTATAGCACATAAGGAATTAGCATATTTTTACGATGAATTATATAATGGTGTTTCTAATTATAAAGAATCAGATAGAAATATTATGTTAGAAAAAATAATATGTAATCAAATATTATTTGGAATAGATTCATTAATTAATTATATTGATTCATTTAAACTTGTAGATAATAGTTTTCAATTAAAAATAGCTGAAGAAAAATTATTAAAAACAATAAAAAAATTTTGGAAATCTAGAATTTTTGTTCAACATTGGAAAGAATTTAGTAGAGATTTAGCATTAAAATGGACCAATGATTATATTGATATGAATACATAATAAAATACTAAACATTTATTGTTCTTATTATTGAATTACATTCATATGATTGATTTACTAAATTTGGATGAATTATTAAACCATTAATATTTTTATTTTTAATTTGTTCTTCATATTTACAATCTATTGGTACATCAAGATTTAATAATGTATTATATATTTTTTCTATATTTTTATTTTTAACAATATATGCATGTGTACCCCATAAATGATTATTAGGATCAATATAATATATATCTTCTTTATAATTATCTTTAAAGTTATTAGTTTGATCACCTAAATATAACATATCAAAATCTTGATCTATTATATTTAATAAATTATTTATTTTTTTATTTAAATCATCACCTAAAATTTTTAAATCATCTTCAAAAATTACTGTGTATCCTTCTTTTTTATCTAATAAACTTTTTAATAACATAAAATGACTTAAATAACAACCAACTTCACCTACATATAAATATTTATACGTTAATTGTAATTGAGGATGAAAAATAGATAAATTATTTAAATCAAGTGTTTTTCCATTAATAGCATCAAAAATATTTATTTTTTTATTTAATTTTTTTTCATTCATTAAAATATTATTGTAACGTTTTTCATTTCCTTTCATATGAATAACATAATACGTTACATTATTATTTTCTTCATTTGTAAATGTTTCAATATTAAATAGTATACATAAAAGTAATAATAATAATAATAATATTACCATTATAATATATTATATAATTTTTATTTCAGGGAATGGAATAATAATTCGTAATCCATTTTCTCTATATTTAGATAATTTTTTTATTACTTCATCAGCAAAATTCCAACAAAAAATAATAATATAATCTACTTTTTCAGTATCTAAAATATCTATTGGTACAATTGGAATATGTAGTCCAGGTGTATAATGATATTGTTTATAAATACTATCATCAATAATATACTTAATTGTTTTATCAGATAAATTAAATTGATATAAAAATGTAGTAAGCTTAGCTGATGCGCCATAACCAACTATTGTTTTACCACAGTTTACAAAGCTAGTTAAAATATTATAAATATCTTTGCCATTTAATATAACATTATTTTTCCATTTAACTAAATTATTATTATTAAACAAAATTTGTTCTTTTTCTAAATATTCAAATACACTAGTTTCTACTTTTATTGTTGGATCTTTACTAAAATAAAATTGAATACTACCACCTTGGATTTCATTAATATTAACTTTATATAATGTTAAACCATATTTTTTGGCAAATGGTTGGATACTTGTAACAAGCCAATAATCAATATGTTCGTGGTACACAATATCAAAATATTTTTTTTGAAATATTGTAAAAAAATAACCCACCTCCATAATAAAAACACCATCATTATCTAGTAATTTGTCAACTGTATTCCATACATCTTGAATATCTTCAATATGGGCACAACAGTGAAATCCAAATATTAACTTGAATTTTTTATTTATTGTTGATAATATATTCTTTCCAAAAAAATCACATATAATTGGTAAGTTATGACGTTCGTGAATATTTTCAGCTGGATCGACACCAATAACATTGATATAATTATTATTAATTAAATGTTTAATACAAACTCCATCATTAGCACCAATTTCTAAAATATTATCTAATTTATCTAGATTTAATTCACGTACAAATCTTAATGATGAATTTTCTAAATGTTTAGTCATAGTAGTTGATGTTGATGATACATATGAATAATTTGAGTATTGACATGTTGGATCAATGGATTGTATTAACTGGACATGACAACAGTTTTCACAAATACATAAATCTAATGGAATAATTTCTTGATTAATAGGTTTTTTTACTAAATGATTTGCTAAAGCGGTAGGTACCATCTTATAAAATATTTTTAAATTTGAACTATTACATAATCTACATTTATCTCGATTATAATAAATAGATAATTTATTATCTAGAATTATTTTTTGTGGATTTTCAATAATATTTAATTTTTTAATTATATATTCATGTAGTGCTTCTTTCCAGGATCTTAATATATTAAAATTATGAATGCTTGTTAGTTTTTCTGTTAAACTTCTATTAAGTGGTCCTGGGTTTGGAACTTCTGATGATTTAACTGTTTTAATCAATGTTTGTGGTTTATTCATAATTTTTGCAATTTCACTAGCAATTTCATAACCACTTGCATATTCACTATTAACTACATGATGTATTTTATAATAACTATAATTTGAAATAATTTTTTTTAATTGTTCTACAAAGTCAAATAAATAAGTTGGTGATCCGTAAAAATTTGTTGATGCACGCACCTCTGTATTTAATTGTAAATTATTTATTGCTAACTCTACAAACTTTTGATGTAGTTTTTGATCACCTGCAAATAGCCAACCAGTTCTTACTATTACTGTTTTATCATATAATAAAGCTAATTTTTCACTAGCATGTTTTGTAAGGCCATACATACAGTTAGGATTAGGGATATTTGTTTCATCAAATATAATATCAGGTGATGTATGTGAAGAGAAAACAGCACCTGAACTTACAAGAATAAATTTTACATTATATTTTTTAGCTATTTCAACAATATTAGCTGTACCTATAATATTGGTTTGTATTGCTTTATTATGATACTCTTCAGATTCACGTAAATTTGATGCAGCAAGATGTATAATTCCACTAATTTTTTGAATTTTACTTAAATAATTATTAATAGAATGCATATCACAAATATTCATCTCAGATGACGTTGGTTGAAAACCGAAATTAATTGAACTACCAATCATCCCCGATGATCCTGTTATTAAAATATTTTCAAAATCCATATTATATAGTAAATTAATGTTATTTTATATGATTTAAAAAAATAATTTTATTATAAAAATTGAAATATTTATATTATAGATATTTTAACACTATTAACTATCAATTACTGATTAGTAAAATATTTAACAATTATGATAGATTTTGATGATTTTGAAGTTGAAGATATAATCAAATATTTAACATTAGATGAAAGAAATGAATACTTAGAATTAGAAGCAAAAATCAAAAAATTAGAATTTGAAGATAGAATCAAACAATTTGATAAATTATATTTCAAAACATTTGAATTCAAAATTAGAATTAATCAATTTAATGAACTATTTACTGAAACAGCTTTTTATATAATTCATAATTGCTTATATAAAGATGGTAGACTTCATTATGTAGTTCGACGTTATAGAATAGATTTAATTATTGCTTTTTTAATGAGTGGAGATAATATTGAAGAAATTAATAAAAATGGTAAAACACCATTAGCTGTAGCTTGTTGCGAACTAGCACCATATGGTTATTTTGATAAACAAATAGCATCTGAAATAGTATTTAGATGTATAGATATTCTCTTGAAATATGGTGCAGATGTTCATTTTAAGATTAATAATTCTACATCAACCAAAATTACTATTATTGAACAAATGTTTATTCTTCATCATAATATGATAGATTATCATTCTGTAAAAATATATGAACTAATGTTTGATTATGGTGCTTTAGTAACAAAATTTATGATTGAAAATATTAATTCTAAATATTTGAAAGATATTCATAATTTAATATTAGAACAATATGAATATCAACGTAATCCGGGTTTCAAACGATAAAAATTGAATTTTTTTTTATTTATTCGTTATATAATAAATTAACAAAAAAACAAGATGAATACTTTACATATTGCCGTTGCAAGTTTCGATCCTAATTGTGTGCAGTATTACTGTGATCAAACTGATAATATTGATGAAAGAAATGTTGACTGTCACACTTCTTTACAAAGTATTTTCATGCCAGACAATTTAGATAAAGCTAATAATAATCCAGATGACACAAATCAAATTATTAAGATTCTTCTAGAAGCTGGAGCTAATCCAAATCTATTTACAGAAACTTTTGGAACAGTATTACCAGAATATATTTATCTTTGTAAAGAAGATGAATGTTTTACTCTCTTAGAATATGCTATTTTCTGTTTCAATGATAAATATACAACTCTACTTTTACTCAATCATGGAGCATCTATTACAGAATTCATTCAAGAAAATATGAATAAAATGTCTGATGAAGTTCGTGAAGCACTAGATGAACATAATGCAATGTATCACCACGGATTCAAAAGATAATGATTTATTTTAATTAAGCCAAACTTAATTAAAATAAAAATTGAAATTTTTAATTTATACATGATATAATATTATAAACAAACAATATTATATCAAGATGTCTCTACATACTTTAAAAGTTTTTAAATTATCGTTTGATAACTTTGATGTGAATAGTGATAAATGCAAGTACAGTCGTGTACGACGTAATAAGTGTGAAGTAGTCGATGGTTCATATTTTGCAAAAGTAGAAGATATTGAGTATATTGGTTATTTAACTCAGGAAGAGTCTAATTTTTTCTTGGGTAAATGGTATCATTCTTTAACTTTTATAAATATTGATAAAAAAACTACAATGAATGATAATTATCCATGGAGTGAAGATTATATTGGAACTTATTATTATTATATTGAAGAAGGTCGCCAATTCAAACGAGAGATGTTAGCTGATATTGATTATGGAGACGAAGAAGAAAAAGAAGACGAAGAAGAATCATAATCAGCTCTAACCAAACACTTTATTTTATCAAATTTAGTATTTTATCACCAACGTCATCCCATGATAAAATAGTATTAGATTTAGAGAAAATTTTTCTAAAATGGTCTAATTGTGTTTGATTATCATTTAATTTAACAATTGCTTCTGCTATAGTTTTATGTACAGATTCATGATCAACAAATTCAAAATGAATTCCTTCTCTTTCTTTAAACACACCATAATTTGATATCAATGGAATACAACCAGCTACTAATGATTCGCGAATACTAATACAATCAATTTCAGATCCTGTATTAGTAACATATAATTGAAAATTTGACATATGTTTTTCTCTTGAAACTATTTTTAATGATTGTCTACCATGATCAACGACACCAAATGTCGATCCAATAAGTTGTTTAAAATATTGAACCATTTTCTCATCTTTAAACATTTCCAAACCATAATATAAATGTAATTCACTTTTAGGTTCTAATTTTTTGATAATTGGCCACATATGTTTTAAAATACTTTCTAAACCTCTTGAATAATATGATACATAGCAATATCTGTATTTATTTCTTTCACAGTTATCCCAATTATTTTCAAAAATTTTTGTTTGAATACCATTTGCACAAATAAAATATTTATCTTCATCTAAAGTATCTTGATAATGTTTTTCAAATTCATTTTTATGGAAATTACTTTTAAACAAAATTTTTGTTATTTTATTAAAATATTTTTTTAGCATTGTAAACATTTCAACTTGATTATCAAAATTATCATGAATATCAATAAATAAATTTTCTGCATAAATATCAAAAGGTAATCCAGCATATAATCCATATGTTCTCCATAAAATGACACATTTATATCTATGATTGAATTCAAATAATTTCCAATTTTTATATTCAACATTATTATGTTTTAAATCAGTTAATTTATTAGATAATATATCTGCATAAACCGCTACTTTTTTTCCTATTTTTGCCCAGTATTCACATAATTGTACAATTGCTTGTTCACTCCCACCAAGATTATCACACTTAGGATCCCATGCTGTTCCTAATCCCCCACAAAAATAAACAATATCATATGGGCTTTTTTCTTCTTTATAAAATAATGATTTCATTCTATTAAATATATCTTCTGGTATATAAGAAGTTATTGAATGATCTACTTCAAAAAGAGATGTATTAATACCAATAGTACCTCCAACACAAATTTCTCTTTTATTAAATGTATTAAAATTATGACTAGAAACAATAATACATTTTTTAGAATTTAATTGAACCATTGGTGATGTAAAATCATTAGTAAAACTTTTTTCTTCAGCCATAATTAAACCTGGTTGATGTCTGTGATTTCTCAAATATTCTTTTTTATATGCCATTGTATTATTTGTTCCATGATTTTGGTGAAAACCTTTAAATTTATATAATTTGCCCATAAAATATTCATAAAGATAAATATCTGAACAAGCTGCGATTTGACAAGGTGAGTTTTCTAATGATTCAACTGCATGTTGAACTCTTTCTGTTGGATAATAATCATCATCATCCATACATACAATTATATCACCAGTACATCTACTATTTCCAAAATTACGTAAATCACTTAATGCTATATTTTTATCTGAAATACTTGAATATTCAAGATATACAATTTTAATATATGAAAATTTACTTTTACTATGTTCTTCTATTAATTTATTAACATTTATTTTATTTTTTGTAGCATCTTCTTTAGTTTTAGATCCTTCTGTTATAACCCATTCAACTATATTTTTATATGTTTGTAATTTTATCAATTCATATAGATTTAATAAACAATCATATCTGATTAATTGTGAAATAGTAATAATAGAAGCTGATGTTCTTTTTTTTGTAATTCTAGTAGATTTTGACATTAATAAATCTACAAAAATACCTTTAAATAAATATTTTGTAATATTTTATATAAAATGAATTCTGAATTACATACTTGTAGAGATATAGAAAAAATTATGAATTTAATTGAAAATGGGGCTGATGTTAATTGTAAAAATATTTATGGAGAAACACCACTAATGAAAATTATTGTTGATTCCATAAAATATTATGACGAATTACCAATGTTTGTTGATAATTATAAAAAAGATAATTATAATAGAACTACTATTGAAATAATAACTATTTTAATTTTGAATAATGCTAATGTATACAGTAAAGATAATAATGGATTAACAATATTTGATATTATAAATGATTACAATGATTTTAGAGTTTATAAAATTAAAGAATTATTAAATGAAATTATTGAAACTGATGCTGAACGAAATAGGCGACGTAATTTAGAAAGAACAGAAAAATCTAGAAGAATTGTTAGTTTTAATATCAGTTTACAATATTAAAAAAAATTGAAATTTATAATTAGTAAAGGTTGATACATAATTATATCTTTAATATAATCACAGTAGTAATCTCAGTAACAAGCTTCTTGACAAATGGATAAAATTATTGATCTTAATCTTGAAGGTTCTGGTAAGAAACTTTTGCTTATTTCAGCTGGTTTAAGTAGCAACTCACGTATACAAACTGAAGATGTGATTAAACGTAACTGGCACAAGATTCAAAGCAAGTACAAAGCTGCATATATTGTTTGCTATAAAGCTGAAGCAAAAGCTGCACAGGAGAAAGCATGTAATTTACGTGCTATATACAATAGATTTTCGTGCATTTTACCAAAATGGATTATATACAAACCAGAAACAGATTTGAATGAAGAAATTGCAAAACAAATTTATTCTTTGTTACTCATAAATCGTGAATTCAATACTTTTGAGATTGATCTTCTTGGTAAGTGTGCTGGCGCAGGTATTATGATTCATCTTTTTGCCATGGATAAGAATATGTTTGGTGGACTTTTCTTAGGGGTACCAGCAAGTCCATTAGCTCTTCAACATCTTGTTGATCGTCAAGTTACTAATAAGACTATTATTTGCGCATGGAACACCCAAGATATATATGAATTTCCATGGGGAAGATCCTGTGATGAAAAAGACAGATATGGTAAAACAGTTAGTAAGCTAAGTGGAATAAATTTTATTGAATTATGCATCACAACAGAGAACGCAGATACTTTTTTTGATCCTACTATTCATCACCAGATTCCTAACGCTCTTTTTAATTTAATTCAATAAAAATTGAAATATATATAATATGTATGTTTCAATTTATAATAACTTTTACAAATAAAAATGTCATATTTTGATGATGATACTATCAGTTGTGTTACAGATAATTCATATTTCGAAGAAATTAATGATACTACCATAGATATGCTTGATAATATAACTGATGGAGATATATATAGTGCTATTGATGATGTTTTCAATAATACTGCTTTTGAAGCTGCTATTCGTGCAGCAGCTATGTATACTATTGAAACTGATGATGAAACAGCATTTATATTTGATGATGCTACAATAGATAATACAATAGATAATACAGTAGATGATGCTGTTCTAGATGCAGCAATTAATGCAGTGATTAATGATGAAATATGAATGTACATACTGAGTAAAAAATAATAATAAAATAGCTAAACTATTCTATTATTATTGACTGTAAAAAAAAATATATGTACATTATTTTAATGAGATTGAAAGAAAAAATATATAATATTATAAGAAATAAAGATTTTATGTTTGAAGAAATATATAATAGTATCGGTGGTTCAGCTTTATCAAATTATACTTATAATACATATAGAAACAAAGAAGACATTGAAATGGATGATTTAGAAGCCGATGAATCACAAATATTATTAGCTGATGATAAATCACAAACTGGTGAATCACAAGCTAATAATATTTGTGAAGATATTAATTTATCAGGATGGAAAGCTTTTTATTTTACTTCTGATTCCGGCAAATTAGAAGATAAATATGGAAGATTTAGAATGATAAAAAAAATACTTACAGGAAAAGATAATATGCCAAATTTAGTTGTAATGGCTGGATTATCTACAAAATCATTTTGTAAATCAACAGAAAAAATTATTAATAATATGAAATCAATAGATGATATGTATAATGCCATTTATATTATTAAATATGATGAAGATAAATGTAAAAAATTACAAGTAACTGCATGTAGTAAGCGTGATGAAAATAAGAAAACAACTACAAATATTGAAGAAATATATGAACCAGAAGTTTCACTTAATGAAGAATTAGGTATTATTGTTGACAAAATGTTACGTTGTGCAGGTATAAAAAAAATTCATTTATTAGGAAAATGTGCAGGAGGAGGAGTTGCTATTCATACTTTTACAAAAAATTTAGATTTATATGAAGCTCTTTATCTAGCTGTACCAGCAAGTCCATTAAATATTCATCATTTATTAGATAAAAATATAATGGGTAAAAAATTTATTTTTGCTTGGGATAAAAGAGATCACTATGAGTTTGATTGGGGTCGTCTTTCTAAAGATGAAAAAAAACATTATGATAAAACTTTAAAAAAATTTGATACAGAAAATAATATTGTAATTACTGCAATATTCGGAAAAGGACCAGGAGATCCGAAAGAATTCCATGAAATACCTGATGAATTATTTCCACTAATTAGAGAAAATAACTAAATAATTATTTTAACACATTTCTAAAACAATATAAGAGAAATGAAAGTAAAAATAAAAATCTAATGATATCAATAATATTATCAGTTTCATAAATTCTAACTGTTTTTTTTGATTCTGGTTCTAGCTTATGTAATAAATAAATAGCATTTGTAACAGCTGATTCCATTGATGTAAAATAAAATTTGCAATTACCATTATGAGGACCAACATTATACAAATTATTAAAAATTAAATTATCTGAATCTAATTTAGTATCTGGATTTGGTGACATTATATATCCAGTATCACCTTCTTCCCATTCATCATCTTTTCTATGTACCAGTGGATTTAATATTGCATATGTTGGTTTTGGTATATTTGGAAAAGTATATTTTAATTGTCTAAAAGTTTCACTAATTAATTCATTTTTTGTGCATTCATGAGCTGTTTTATTTAAAACTGATGATTTTTTATCAGTAATATTTATAACAGTACTTATAACAGTTTTTGATTTTGGTTCTTCCATATCCATATAATTAGTCAAAATAATATAAATTATTCCCCATTCTGATAAAAATATATTTGTATTTTCTTCAAGTTGTATTTTAGAATTCCAATGAAATATAATTCCTATTTCACAAATATATGAATTTTGCTCAGACCATAATTTTAGATTATTATTTTTGAATGATTGAATAATTGATATCTCACCACTAATATCTGGTTTTTTAATAACATCTGAATTTTCAATAGTATCAAAAATACCAGGATTAACAAATGTATTGAAAGAATTAATTAAATCTGAAAAAAACCAATTATCATTTGTAAATTTTTCAATAGGTTTTTTTATAAGTTTTATTAATTTTGCACTTTCATGTACTTTTTCTGAATTATATAGCAACTCGTATAATGGTTCAGGTGGAACTGCTAAAATATAATTTGATGCTGATATATCTTTATCATTAATAGTAATACTGTCAATTTTATCTTTAGTATAATTTATTTTTGTAACTTCAGTATTTAATAATATATCAACGTTACCAGTTTTATTTAATGCATCTTGCCAAATTTTAAATAAAGCCTTATCATTTGGTTTTTTTGGTTGATATTTTTTACATAAAAGTCCTTGATTAATTAATTGTAAGAATTGGAATAATGTATAATTATCTTTACTAGATCCATCTGTTATTCTACATATGCGATCAATAAGGTTTTGTATATTTTTACTGAATTTATTATCTTCCATATATTTACCGATTGATATATTTTTACTATTTTTATCAGTAAATATTAATGTTATAAATTCTGTTGAAAGTAACATAATTTCACCAAATGAAAATTGTGAAATTGCTTTATTAAAAACATCATTTTTAGATGATTCGTATTCAATAAATAAATCATAAAAATCTGTATCCATTTTTTTCAATAAATTTATAAAATTTCTATATGCATCCAAGTATACTCTTGGACTATGTTCTGTCATTAATCCATCTACACGAATAACTCGATGACAACCACCAATTGATTCTTGTTTCTCTAGTACTAAACATTTTTTATTTAGTTTTCCTAAATAATAAGCAAGAGTTAAACCCGTAGGGCCAGCACCGACAATAATATAATCATATTTTTTACTCATTATATATTATAATTTATTTTTTAATTTTTAGACCCAAATTTTATTTTTTATTAATTTGCAAATACTAATCTACCAATACCATTATTAACAACAAAAAAATTATAACTAATACCTAGTACTTTTGTTTGTAAATTAAGTTGATTTGTATTTAATTGGGAAGTAAAATATTCTTTTAAAAAATTACTATTCATTTCATATCTTATTTTTTTCTCTTTAATAACACTTAAATTAGCAGCACCAGATGGCTGTGATTCTTCTGGAAATAGTGAAAAGGTAAACATATATATTCCTTCAGGTAATTGTCCATTTAAACATTTGAAAGCAGTTACATATTGATAATATGTACCATCAATATGAGTATTTAGTAATTCAACTTGATTTAGTGTTATTATTTGTTTATTAAAAAAATAATTAGTAAAATATTTTGTAAAATCATATACACCAGAATAAACTTTACCATATTCTGATAAGCCATTTAAAAATGTTTTCGGTTGAATAAACCATTTGAGATATTTATTAGGTCTATCAATAGAAATTTCACCATTAAATAGTGGTAAATTATGAACATCAAAAATATTTTCTTGAAAGGTTTCTATAACATATTCTAATTTTGATGATGCAAATTTTTCCCTTTCTAAATCATCTAAATATATATATTCTGTTATTAATGATATATTTGGTAAAGGTATTAAATTTAATAACAAATTATAATCTATAAAAGAATCATATCCACCTATTTTATTTGATATTGCAGTATATGATGGTAAATTATTTTTAAATATAATCCATTCTTTCAAACCTAATATATTATTTGTTCCAAAAGTAGTTATAATAAATGTAATATCGGCTGGTAACAATACAGGATAAATTAATGAAAGAGAAATATTATTTATATATGGTAATAAATATGTAATTTGTTTTTTATCTTTATCATATGTATAACTAGTATATATTAATCCAGAAATACTTTTTAATGGATAAGTTTCTAATAATAATGTTAATTTAGTTATTTCATTATACTCAATTTCCCAATCTCTAAAATATAATATATTTTTCAATGGACTAATAGTTAAATTTATATTAATTGCAGTATTTCTTAATCCAACAATTGGTAATGCAGCACCTGACTTTTTACAAAACCAAAATAATAAAGGACAATAAATAGTTTGTGCAGGTTTTGTATTATTATTAAATAACGTTAAATCATCTATATTACCAATCATTTTATTATAATTATCTAATTGATCAGCAAGAAGATGATGTGTTTGATAAATATGCAATTGATCAGAACTATATTTTTCAATAATTTGTCCACCAATATCTAACTCAAATTGACTAAAATAAAAATGTGCTAAAAAAGTATTCCATGCAAAATTAATATTTCCATTATTCATTTGAGTATATTTTGTTAAAGTTTGTTTCCAATTAGAATGATAATAATTTAAATAATCATATATAATAGTTACCATTAATGACAAATTATTTTGTATTGTTGTAAGTGAAATATAATTATCATTAATAATTGTTGTATTATAAGTTAATAATTTATTTATTGATAATAAATATCCTGAAATATTAATTTTATTAAATACAACTATATCAACTAAATTTATATATAAATTTTTTTGTGATAAATATTTATTATTAAATCTCGTTACAGTTTCTTTTATATTATTTAATGTAATATTATCAGACAAAAATAATGTTTTTAATTGTTGATATAATAACAATTCTATTGATACATAATTTTTTAAATTCGTATATAATGTTTGCCATTTTGTAATCTCAATATTAATTGTATTTAAATAATTACTTTTCCATGATGTATATATAGAATTATTTATTAATGCATCTGTAAATGTTAAACTTGGAATATTGATTTGTATAAAACATCTATGTAACAAGTCACCACCACTATTACCAATTGAAAAAGATACAACATCTCCCCAATCAGCTTGTTGATCACTTGTTAATGTTTTCATTTCTAATGAAAAATTAGTATGTCTCCTATATGCTTTTTTAAAAAAAGTAATTTGTGGATTTAATGTTAATGATGTATCTTGCACACCAGATGCAACTAGTTGTAAAAGTCCACCGCTCATGTAATATAGTTATATATATATTTTATATTTATATAATTATATTTTCTATAAATTAAAAACAGTAAATTCTAATCCAAGTTTAGGATTTAATAAATAAGCATATGGGAAATAACACAAACCATTGTCACCCCAATCAGTTCCCCATGAATTTAAAACAGTGAATAATTGTTTAGTATCATCGTATCCAATTAAACATAATTCATGACCACCTAAATAGTGTTCTTTTCTAAAATTTGGAAGTGGGACAAGTCCAGATGCAGCAACTGAATTCAACTCAAAACTATCATAAACAGAAACAGCAATTTGTACTGGTTGCTTATTACATATTACTTTTCTAATATTATTTAATAAGTTATTATTTATTGGTATTGTAATATATGAAGATATTTTATGGTTTAATGCATCATCATCACAAATTTTAATTGGTTTTAATGAAAAATTTAATATATTATAAGGCCATAATGTTTCATTACATACACCTTTTAAATAAGCATATTGTAAACCGTCAATAATATCAGCACCAACATCATTAGATACAGTTCCTTCACTAACTCTTTCATAATAATAAAAATATAATCTAGAAGGTAAAAAATTAATATCTTTATTTTGAGCAGCTGCTAATATACGATACGAAGCAGCGAATGCTTGAGCTGTACAAGATCCTAATAGCCCTTGATCATATACAAAGTTTCTATATGAATTTAATGAATAATTTAATGGAAACTCTGATATAGGTGGTGTCGGGTTGGGTTTTGATTTATATTTTTTAACTTGTATTATTTTATTATTTCTTTTTGTTGATACTCGTGGACTATTATTATATTTTTTTACTAATCTATTAAGATAATATTTAATA
>Ga0136644_10002090_pt1 | contig 15455 bp, 26 predicted proteins | sample C_130820_EF_Meta_FD_94780 | JGI IMG/M metagenome (GOLD analysis project Ga0136644, IMG submission 94780) | Freshwater microbial communities from Lake Croche, Canada to study carbon cycling - C_130820_EF_MetaG (v2) (version 2) | ecosystem: Environmental > Aquatic > Freshwater > Lake | place... | reverse complement strand
TTTGGGCGCATGACCAAGCCGACCAAAAAGCCGATGAAGAATGATAGTGCGATCTCAGTCATTGCGGTGGTATGCGTCGTTAGGGTTGGCCAGCATGCTGGCAATTAGGCTGTCAACTGTGGCGAACCACTGGATGACTTTGAGGTTGTTTACTTGGTAGATGGTGAAGCTCATCCTATTCTCCTATTCCGTGGGCGCGTTCGATGGCGCGGGCGAACCCTAAAACATTGCTTTCGCTCGCATATTGAGTTTCAATATACTCTTCGTACAACTGCATTATTTCCTCATCGGTCAACACTTTGCGTTGCGCATCTTGCCGGTCTTGTGTGGTGAATGTGGTCATTTCTCTTGTGCCTTTCTTAATCCTTCTGCGTAGCCAAACATTTTACCCCGTTCAAAAGCATCCAGCACTTGTTGTTCTGTTGCATCAAGTTGGGCTTGTTGCTGGCGTAGCATGGTGGCTATTTCTTCTCTAGTTACCAGCTTGTACCAGCTATCTACTTCTAATAAATTGGCTAGTTCATTTGCGTTCATTGTTCCCCCAATGCAATCTTCACTGCTTCGTAGCGGTTCTTTAAATCCTCGGTGCCGTGTGACATAAATAACACGCGCTTCATGTGCTTTAGATTTTCAACATTTGAGAACTTAAAGATTTCTAAATACTGTTTTACTGTAAGCATGATTATCTCCTAAACAAAGGTATATTGCCACGTCTGCCATAAGTCTTACGAATCCGTAATGCTGTTTTGCTACCAAACACTCTGTTACGCCAGCCTTGTTTAGCGCGGCGTATTTGTTGCATTTTAAACTTCTTCCAACGATTCCAAAAATACTTGTGCAGTGCAGATTTTAATGTGCGACGACCACCCACATTACCAAACACGCTGGTAAAGTCGTTGCGCTTGATGATTTTGCGAAAGTTAAAGCGTTTCAAAAAATCTCTTTCTCAAAGTTAGAAATCGAATCTACATACTGTTGTGCCTTGGGTGCTAATCTGACACCTAAAAACAAATGTTCGTTACCATCAAGCCCACGACGCCGATACGATTTAATGTTCATGTCCTGGGTCGTAGCATTAAAGCGCCGTTTGAAAGACATGTCTGTGCCTGGGTGCAGGTTCTTTTTAATCGCCCAGTGTTTGTAACAAGCAAACAGTTGGTCTTTGTTTACCTCAAAGCCATCACCTACTTCACAGGCTTCTTGCATAAAGGCAATCAATGGGTTCGATAGCTCAGTCATTTCTTCTAACATCTCTTTACTCGATTCAGGCTGAATGAAGCGCTGACCCGATCTACCTGTGCGCCGTATGTGTCCTTCAATCGCCCAGTTAAATATACCAGCAAGCTCAGTGGCCAGTCTGTCTGCCAAGCCTACATCTTCCCTGCCATAAAAGCTATTTGTCATGGCTAACACCAACATCCTACCAGTCAGAGCGTTGGAGTTCTCAGCAAGTTGCAACATCTCGTTGGAATACACAATGATCCTTGTTGGCAGATAACCCGACCACGACTCTTTGTTTTTCCGGTTGACAGTCACCGTATCAGCGCCCACAATACGCAACAGCTGAGACACCACACCCGCCGCGTTCTTAGTTGTCACGCGAGCGTCAGTGAACGATGCCAACTGTTTACCAAGCCAGGGCTGCAAACCAAACGTATCACACAGCTCCTCCATCTGCGGGCTGACTACGTTGGACTGACCCAGCAGCTCAGTCAACACCCGGTTGATTGTGCCCTTACCGCTCCGCCTGGGACCTATAATGTTTAAAAACTTCTGTTGCTTGGTATCGCCCGACAAAATGTAACCAAAATATTCTTGTAGCAATTCAATGGACTGCTGATCTTCTGGCCACACATCATTTAAAAACTTTAACCAGTTCGGGCATTTTGCTTGTGGGTTGTATTCAAACGGCAAACTGTTGTAAGTAAAAAACCCGAGTGAGTGCGGGAATAACACCAGCTCATCCATTTGAAACAAACCATTTTGCATACTGACCAACTTATGGGCTGGTGGGTTGCTTCTTGCATACCCATCTAACCATACTGGCGGTTTGCCATTCGGATCGTTAGCTAAATGCACAATCGATTTAAGTGCATCAATTGCCGCGTTCACTGCCGCTGGGTTGGCATTAAACGGCACAAGGTTGCCCTTCTTATCTTGCTTTTGGCATTTGTCTAAAAACTTATATACTTGGGAGCGGATGGTTGCCTCTTCAATAAACAAATAGTGCGTTCCGGTATAAACAAAAAACTCTTGGGCATAGTGCACAATCTTTATGCCGCCCTCTACCGCATACAAGGACTCTAAAAACTTCCTGGCGTGGTCAAGCGGGTTGAAATGGTCTAATACTATCTCGCCTGCCGCTAGTGCGGCGAGCAACTTTTTTTGATTCACCTTAAAGATGAGCGAGCGTAGTGTTGTCCCACCTCCTTTAAATGTATTCCATTTGTAAGCGCAGGAGTTTTGCCCACTTGTAACATACTTTAGGTTTTTGCCATGGTCGCATGACCATGCGTCCCAAGCCTCTAATGCTTCCACATCACCATCAAACTGATGGTGCAGTGCCATACCGACAGCCATCCAGTCTGAGTAGCCACACATGGGATCTAGGTTTGATAGCAGTTCTTTATCCACACGCTGCAAATCCCAGTCTTCAAGCGGTGGTGTGTAGTTAGCAAACTCATCGTCCCCTGAGCGGTTGATGGTTCTTTCCGGCACATGGGCAGTGAGGTCTTGTATTTCAGTGGGCAGGGTGCCGGATAGATGATGACCTGTAACCGTAAAGTAACGGCTCTTTGGGTAGATTTCTAACCCAATGTCGTGATCAACGTGGGCAGCCTGCAGATTAGCGCGGGTGAAAATCTTAATGCCAGTCTGTGACGGGCTAACTTCACAATAACCCTGCACATTATTAAGGATGGACTGAGCTAGTTCGTTTAGTGTGCCGGTTTGGGGATCACGGCAATCATCAATATCAATGCCAACAAGGTCATCATCGCCAGTAAATACAAAACCAATACCGGAAAAGTCACCATTCTCATACGCTTTTTGGACTGTCAAAAAGTCTGACCAAGTGGTAGGGTCAGTAGATTTGGCTGCTTTGCCGTTGGGCTGGACTGGCAGTTTAGACCACTTCTGAGACTCTCCTTCCCCAACTAGGGTGTATTTCCATAAGCAGAATCTCGGTATCATTTTAAGATCAACGGGTATGCCGTTGAAATCGACTGCTAATGCTGGTGGTTTTTGTAACATTTCTGCTTTCCTTTTTGCTTATCGTAACTAATACGCAAATGTGCTGCTATTTGATTTCATTATGTGAAATTCTTATGGAGCTTGTAGGTATTTGTCCTACAAGTGTGGCAATTGCCAGTCTTGTGCCAGTCTTCTGCCACACTTCTTTTTGGTCTGTTTCCTTATAAATCAATGGGTTAGGTGCTCTGTGCCACACTTGCCACCCTTTATTCTATTTTATTTTATTTTAAAAATAAAAAATAAAAAATAAGAGTAGGGTAACGACTTGGAAAAAATGGCTGGAAGTGTGGCACAAACAGGTTAAGTCTTTGATTCTATTGGCTTTTGTCCAAAAAGAAGTGTGGCACTTCTCTGGCACAAGACTGGCAATCATAACTAAAAGTAATAAGCTTATTACTTTTGAATCTGATAGCCTTTATTCTTCTCCAAAAAGCCATAAGCCCATTTTCTAAACTCTGCTCGGTTCTCAGGGGTTTGCTCATCGTTCTCATCCCACACAATGTCCAGGATATGCTGGCCGTCCTCTTCCCTAGCCTCTATTTTGACCAGGTTGCCATCTTTGTCATAAATGTCTGTTGGTATGGCCTTTTTCATGTAATCTCCTTTACTTGGGGTTGTTTTTCTTTCCAGCTATCTGTATCGCCATAATCACCCTTAATCATGCTCATACGCTGGGTTTTCCTAAACTCTGGCTCAATGGCCCACCACTCTAAGGAAGCCTCTTTGTATTCTAGCCATTCGTCATTTTGTTCAAACAAGGGATGGTTCATGTTAGCAATATCTACGGTGCATACTACATCGGATAGCGGTATCCAGTTGCCTTTTAAGTGTTTACCATATGATCCTATACGCACCCTGTTACGGGCTCTGATATAGCGGTCATAGGCTTTTTGCTGCTCAGATGTTAATTTAATCAAGGTCTTCCTCCTCCAGTTTGTCCAAGTTCATCGCATCTAAGGAAGATGGTTCTTGAAGCAAGTAAAATTTTAATTGGTTGATTCTTTTCACTGGTTTATTGAGGATGGTTGCCAACTCTTGTGCGGTCGGCTCTCTTCCAAGGGTTTGAGTTAATGCTCTCTCGGTGTAGGTCATTTTGCGAATCTCTTCGCGCACCTTGATCGGTATTCTAACTAGGTTGTCAGTATTATCTAGCCCACGCTCTACTGCCCGAAGGATAAACCCCTTGGCATAGGTCGCAAACTTGGCGTTATTGGTCGGCTGCCATTGCATCGCAGCCTTTAATAAACCCTCGTTAGCCATACCAATGATGTCTTCCTGCGGTGTCTTGCTATGATGCCAGGATGGTAGTTTACGGACGGTATAGACTACAAAGCGAAGGTTATGCTTGACTAAAGATTCTAGGGCAATACCATCGCCTTGTGCTATACGAGCTGCTAAAGCATACTCATCCTCTGAATCAAGGACGGGTATACCGTAGAGAGATTGAAGGTAATCAGTAAGAAAATCATTTTTGCTCACGATTGGCGCGCCTTGTGGCCTGCACCAAAATATCTATACACTCTCGTGTTGCACTTAAAAAGATACCAAATAATAACCATAAAATTCCTGTCAAAGTAATTTCTACGCTAAAACCATATAGTGCTAAAAAAATAATAAATCCACCAATAATCTTCATATTGTAGTCCTTTTAATTAGCTTTGTCTAATGGTTTAAGCGTTACTGCTTTGATGTGCTGCACTTGCGTTACTTGGGCCACAAAATCCTTGGTGCCGTATTCTTTAACTAGCGTTGCGCTGATTGTGTTGCGATCATACATACTAACCTCTGCACTAAAGCGCATCCCCTTATACATACCAGCACCACGCTCTATTAATCGATCTTTTAATTGTCGTGCCCTAGCTTCTAATTGCTTGATCTCCTGGTCGATTGATCCTAGCTCATCGATGATGTCGGTAGGCTTTTGGAAATAGTCTTCAATCTGTCTAATGGTGAGTTCTTGTAACATGGTTATTCTCCTAAGTGAATGGTTAAGTCTACTGGTAAGCGGTATATCTCATTCTCAAGCAGCCATTGCAGCATCTGATGGACTGACTCAAATTTAATGGTATGACTCATGCGGCCTCCTTTCTTGGTGGCATTTCGGGTTCTTTATAAAATAGCTCTGCATAAATCTTCCTTGTTGGTTCACAATGTGATGCTTGTGACACAAAGCCAGTATTGACAAAATATCTAAATTGTGAGCAAGCTAAACGTTGTTCATCGCATCGATATTTATGTTGGCAATCATTACAGGGGATTGTTTTAAGAAGTGGGTATTTAGCATAGGTCATAGTGCAACCGCCAATCCATATTCATCGGGGTCCATATCTCTAATTAATAACATGGCATCGGCATAGGTATAAGCAAGCTCTGCTGCGCCGTATTCATTAACATTTGGCCACTTTGCCATTATTGCTGGTAATGCGGCGGTGGCCATAAAATCTCTTAATTCTTCCATTGTTTTCATTTTGCTTTCTCCCGTTGTTTAGCATCAAAGGCATCATTCATGGCTTTGACTTCGGCCTCATGCTGAGAGCGTGGCATTTCTACCATCATTAGCCATCCCTTTTTGTTAGGGTTTGCAATCCACACTTTTATAATGTCATCGGGCCTTTTTGGTGGTGGTGTATCAAAATGCACATACCCTGGCACGTCTGGCGCTGATGGTGTGCCATTCATTAAACGATTGATATAGTTTACTTCTGATATACGGCATAGTTTGGTGTGTAAGTAGCTCATGCTAACTCCTTGTGGTTGTGTTGGTAAAGTGAATCCATACGCTCATTGGCAGTCCTAAAGCCATAGTTGAACTGAATACGCAACTCTAAGTCCTCGTAGGGGTTGCTGAAGTTCTCATGCAGCATCCCTGAGTGGTAGCCCTCAGCATAAGCGATCTTTTTCATATGCTCTGTAATCATGGCCTATTCCCCTGTTAGAAATTCAGCAAAGGTGTAGCCTAGCATCAAACACAATGCCAAAAAAGCTATGAAGATTAATACATTAAGAATAACGTGTTTCATGGTATCTCCTTAAATATAACCGTGAGCCGTAGCCCACCAAACAAGTTGAACTGTAATAAATAGTGCCACCAATACAGCAAAAATTTCGGCTTGTGTCATGATGTGCTTTCTGTTTCTGTGTCGTATAAATGATCTATTTGCTCTTTTACTTCGTTTATAAGCTCTTGGTCTGTCATGCTCCAATAACCTTTAAATCCACACCTTAAAAGATCGTTAATTAAACCATTAGCAAATTCTCCGTCTTGGTAGGATAGCTCAAGCATATACTCTGTGAGCTCATCTATCCATTCCTCACGGGCCTTTGTAACGCTGACTATTTTAGCTTTTGGAAACTCTTTCTTGCCCACTACATCTTCAAAAAAGTTTACAGTTAGTTTTTTGGTATTCATATTAAATCCACTCTTGTCTAAATTGTTTACCAGCTCCACAAATGCGGTTAATGGAATCGACTAAGTGAAAGCCCATATCCATGCCGCATCCTCTTACTTTAAGTCCGTTGTGTTTACCTGACTTTAAGCCCAACGCCTCACCTACCAAATAGTCCAAATGAATAATACGACCAGCATCAATCATCTTGACGCTGATCTCTCGTTGCATCCCCGAGCTGCTAACATGACGGATAACGGTGTAAATAGTATCCGTTGGTATATCTTGCAAGATTGCGCCCAGTTCGTTGATTGCTGTTTGTTGGTTGTTTGTTTTCATGGTGTGATTCCTTTCTTTTGTTGATGTAACAATGTGATTCTATTCTCTCTAACGTCATAAAAACCATTGGCTATATGCTCCAAAACCCTAATATTACGAATGATTATGAAGAACGCTTTGTTATGCCCAACACATAACCTGGAGTTATAAGGGCAGTTGTGGGGCGGAAATGCACCTAATGGTGTATTAGTAAGAGTAGAGGAGGCATTATGACCAATAAACACGCAACACAAAGCCGAAAATACAGAGCAACAAAACGGGGGCACATTGCAACGATATTATCAAGGGCAAGAAGGAGAGCAGAAGCCAACAACCTTCCATTTAATATTGATTTGGAATACTTGGCCAGATTGCCTAGCGATAACTGCCCAGTTTTTGGAATGTCTTTGGCTTGGTGCGCTGAAGCTAAATACAGGCAAGATGATGCGCCATCGCTAGATAAGATTGATCCAGCTTTAGGATACGTCAAGGGTAACGTTGCTTGGGTATCTTGGAGGGCAAACAGGATAAAGAGTGACGGAAACGCACAAGATCATCAGCAAATAGCGGACTGGATAGTGCGGTGCGCAACGTCCGCATAATTCCATTCATCTCGCCCACCCCACCTCTCTGCCCTCGCGCCCGCGTCCGTGCCTACTCATGCACCAATGTGCGTGAGTGCTCACTCACCTGGCGCACCAACTTGGTGCGTAACCAAACAGCCACGCAGCTAAGTTAGTAAGCGCTTGCTAACGCAGCGCACCAATGTGGGGCATAGCCTATGTGAGTGAGTGCTAACTTACATTCATGCGCTAGTATGCGGCATAAGTGAAGTGGGGGCTTACTAACAAACCGATACCCCATTTTGCAGACCCCCGGGGCCTCCCGCCCGGGCCCCTGAGCAAACTCAAGTTTCTGTAATTTTTTTTTGTAAAACTGTCATAAAGCATTTCACATTATGAAAAGTGTGGCAATTGCCAGTCTTGTGCCAGAGAAGTGCCACACTTCTTTTGGCACGATTTCTTTATAAATCAATGACTTAACCCCTTTGTGCCACACTTGCCACCCTTTTTTCATTTTTATTTTTATTTTTTAAAAAAAATAAATAAATAAGAGTAGCGTATCGATTTGGAAAAAACGGCATAAAGTGTGGCAATTTTCTGTAAGTTGTTGATTCCATTGGCTTTTGTCCAAAAAGAAGTGTGGCACTTCTCTGGCACAAGACTGGCACTCAAAAATTTTTTTTTTGTAAATTTTGAGATTGTGCGTATTAGTAAAAGTATGAACAATTACGTTTATCAAATCCAAGGCGCGTTAGAAAACGCTGCCGGCGAACTCAAAGGTTTGCGGGTATTGGTATGCGATTTGTACAACTTCGATCAGGCAGACGTCCCTATCCGTGTTTTGGATACCGACACAATTAAATATTTGGAGTATCGCCTCAAGCTTACAGACGATGCCCTTAATATCCAACGGCTGCCTTTTAAAATCCAAGACAAAATACGTGTTCCGTTAGGAATATGGCTGGACCATTGGGTCCTTAAAAACTTCTATGGCGATACTAGCAACAGAAAAAGTTCTGACTCTGGACTACTGGAAAATGGCGGGGGACATCCAGCAGGGTGATTTCCTATTTGACCGTTTTGGCAAACCAGTCAAAGTCAAACTGATACAGCAATACCGAGCAACCAACTGTTACGAAGCCCAGTTTGCGGATGGGCTGACAATTGCTGGTGATGCGCATCTTAAATTGCCCCTTGAAAGCGAGAACTACCGCAAACAAGTGCGCAAATACAAGGGCACCCGAAAGTTTCGGCGCCAGCCCAAGCCAACTACCCTCTCTGATTTAATAAAAACGCCCTTAACTGGTAGAGAAAACCGCAAAGAGTTCTCGGTTCCTACCGCTGGCGCCCTTCATTTTCCGCACATGGACCTGCCGGTCCCGCCGTTTATCTTTGGATTTTGGTTTTTTAACCGCAGAAAGTCTGGCGGTTTGGCGCCACCCCCAGAATTTAAAGACATCATCAAAGAAAAACTAAAAGACTATGGGTATTTGCCAACCCATCAGAAAGTTTTTACCACTAAACCGACCATTGTTTCGCATTTAGTTCCCAATATCCCGTATCGTATACCCAATAACTACTTGCTTTCTTCCCCAGAACAGCGATTGGAGTTGTTAAAAGGGGTTTTGCATTCTAAAACCAAACAATACAACCAACAAACGGGAGTGTTTCGGTTTACTAACCGCAAAAAAGAGTTAGTGTGCCAGGTTCAGTATCTTGCTGAATCACTCGGCGCTAGAACGGTTTTGGATTACGATCAGTACAAGAATTATTACACTGTGTTTATTAAAACTCGGTTACAATTAACCCATGAACAAACGCCGCGCCCGATCAAAGTTCGTCAAGAATGGCGGTTAGTCAGCGATGTTTATGAAATACAACCCCAGGCCTGCGTCCATATTGAGACTGACGGCCCTGACAACAGCTATCTCGTAGGAGAAGGCTTTATACCATGCCTCTGACCCCTGAAAAAGAAAAGTTTTTAGAAGAATACATCGCCAAGCGACAGCATTGGCCTAAATCTCAACGCGATGCCATCATTTGGCAGACTAAATGGGCTTTGCAGGCACTCCCCCACCAACAAGAACCAAAAGGAGGGCAATACGATACGTTTCTTATGCTCGCTGGACGCGGTTCTGGAAAAACCCACACTGCGTCGCATTGGATTGGGATTCGCGCTTGGACATATGACAATACTCGCTGGCTTGTTACTGCTCCAACCAGTAATGACATACGAGCCACTTGCTTTGAAGGTGACAGCGGACTACTCAATATTATTCCACCTTCCCTCATCCGGGACTACAACAAATCATTATTTGAAATCACCCTTACTAACGGATCAATTATTCAGGGTATTCCTGGTTCGGAACCAGAACGCTATCGTGGTAAGCAATATCACGGAGCTTGGTTTGACGAACTCTGCGCCTTCGATTACCTTGACGAAGCCTACGATGGAGTGCAATTCACATTACGTCTTAAAGACCCTAGAATACCGCGAGTTCAGCAAATAATCACCACAACTCCTAAACCAAAGGAGTTGATTGTTGATTTGAACGAAGGAAAAGTGGGTGGTGACGTGTATGTCAGTAACGCCAGTTCGTACGACAACCGCGCCAATCTATCGGAAACGTTTTTTAAACAGTTAGAGACGTACGATGGCACCGACATGGGCCGTCAAGAGATTTACGGTGAGATTTTAGACCCCGAGTCTGCTGGTATTATCAAACGCAGCCAGTTTAGGATGTGGCCAGCAAACAGACCCACGCCCACTTTAGAATACGTCATCGCCTCATACGACCCAGCCACCAGCGAAAAAACCACCAACGACCCAACGGCTTGTGAGGTTTGGGGTGTGTTTGAGCAAACTGACGCTGGAATGGCAGCAATCTTGTTAGATTCTTGGGATGAGCATTTGTCCTACCCTGAATTGCGCAGAAAAGTGATTAACGACTTTAAAGAAGTGGTGTACGGCGCCGATAATGACTTTGGAAAGGGGCGAAAAGCCGATTTGATATTGATGGAAGACAAATCTGCCGGTATTTCGCTAATCCAAGAACTTCAGCAATCTGGTGTGCCGGTTCAAGGTTATAACCCTGGCAGAGCGGACAAAGTGCAACGGCTAAACATTGTGGCGCCGCTAGTTTCTAAAGGAAAAGTGTTTATTCCAGAAGACTCTGAGGTAAAAGGCGAGTTTGCTACCTGGTCTAAACGGTTTTTGCGTCAGCTGTGTTCGTTCCCTGAAGCGGGAGGGCACGATGACTATGTGGACTCTTTTTCCCAAGCCATGCGTATTTTGCGGGATTCCGGTTGGATTCAGTTAGATCCCCTGCCAGCACGTGATTATGATTATGCGGACGATGATGTTCGCAAACGTTTTGCTAACCCCTACGCTCAATAGGGCGGAATGCCCCAAAATAGCGTATTAGTTAAAATAAGGACGTCCCTAATTCTCGTTGTTGCTATGTAGCAACAATTCAAAATATTATATCTATGGCAAATCCACAAATACCGATGCAAATGGGAGCAAATCTGCCCGGTCTATCAGACCGCGAGGAAGATATTGAACTTGCTACCGCACAAGACGCAGAAATGGACGCGTATGAAGAAGCATTGGGCCTTGAACCAGAAGATGTTGAAGAAGAAGTAATTGAGCTTGATGATGGTTCCGTTGTCATCAACTACAAAGAAAAACAAAGTCCACTAAAAAACCCTGAGTTCTACGCTAACTTGGCTGATGAGCTTGATGAGGGTGTTTTGCAGATGTTGTCGGTTGAATATTTGGATTACATCGATGTTGATAAAGAAGCACGTAGTCAACGCGATAAACAATACGAAGAAGGTATTCGCCGAACCGGTTTAGGTAAGGACGCACCTGGAGGCGCAACCTTTGATGGAGCCTCAAAAGTGGTCCACCCTGTTATGGCAGAGGCTTGCGTTGATTTTGCAGCGTCTGCGTCAAAAGAATTGTTACCGTCTGATGGCATTGTTAAATCCAATATCAAAGGCAATGACAACCGCAACAAAGTAGAAGTTGCTGATCGCAAAGTTAGTTTTCTTAACTGGCAACTTACAGAACAGATTCCTGAGTACCGCGATGAGATGGAGCAATTGTTTACTCAGTTGCCACTTGGTGGTTCACAGTTTCTTAAATGGCGTTTTGACGAAGAGCAAAAACGTCCAATGTGCGAATGGGTGCCGATTGATAACATTATCCTTCCGTACTCATCAACCAACTTCTACACCTCACAGCGTGTAGCAGAACAACAAGACATTACAGAAGACACATATCAACAGCGTATTGACGCTGGTTATTATCGTGACTTAGAAAGCGCGCAGTATACTTCCGATGCGCCGCTAACAGACCAAACTAAAGCCGAACAAGCTAATAACAAAGTTGAAGGTAAGTCCGAGCCATCTAAAAATATTGATGGATTACGTCGTGTTTACGAAATCACTTGTTTTATTCGCTTAGAAGAAGATCCTCTCACCGAAGGACGCCGCGCACCGTATATTTTAATTATTGATGAGTCCAGCAGCAAAGTACTGGCTCTATATCGCAACTGGGAGTCAGGTGATGAGAAGCTCGAAAAGCTGGATTGGTATGTTGAGTTCAAGTTCATTCCTTGGCGTGGCGCTTACGCTATTGGTCTTCCCCATCTTATTGGCGGGCTCTCTGCTGCTCTTACTGGCTCTCTACGTGCTTTGTTGGATGCTGCTCATATCAACAACTCTCAGACGATGCTTAAGCTCAAAACTGGACGAGTTAGCGGACAGAGTGACAGAATTGAACCCACTCAAGTAATTGAAGTAGAATCTGGCCCTGGCGTGACGGACATCCGTCAGATTGCCATGCCAATGCCGTTTAATCCACCATCATCTGTATTGTTTGATTTGTTAGGTTGGTTAACTGCTGCAGCTAAAGGCGTTGTTACAACCTCTGAAGAAAAGATTGCTGATGCAAACAGCAATATGCCAGTAGGTACAACCCAAGCGTTGATTGAGCAAGGTGCTAAAGTATTTTCTAGCATTCACGCGCGCCTGCACCGTAGCCAAGCTAAGTCACTAAACATTATTTCCCGTCTCAATCACTGGTATTTACAGGAGATGGACAATCAGTCTGGCGCTGAAATTGAAGTGCGCGATTTTGCGTATAACAATGATGTTCGCCCAGTATCTGACCCTAATATTTTTTCTGAAACACAACGTCTTGCCCAAAACCAAGCGTTGTTGCAAATGGGAACGGCAGCTAATGCAGCTCAACCTGGCATGTTTGATATGCGCGCGGTATATCGCCGCGTTCTTAAACAATTAAAAGTACCAGATGCCGAAGAAATTTTGCCTAACCCATTAGGTGCAAGCGATTCTAATCCTGCCTTGGAAAACGTGTCTATGACCATGGGCAAACCAGCAGCGGCTTACCCAGATCAAGATCACATCGCGCACATTAAGATTCATTTGGAGTATGCCAACAACCCAGCATACGGTGGCAATCCTGTTATTGGACCTACCTTTGCGCCACAAGCATTAGCGCACATTAAACAACATTTAACTTTGCACTATCTGCAATCAATGCGTGGTATGGTAGCACAAGCTGCTGGTGGCAAAGATACATTAGATTTGCATCAAGAAAAACCGTTAGACAGACAAGCCCAACAAGCGCTTGCCTTGGCTTCTCAGATGGTAAACCAAGACTCTCAACAAGAATTGGCACCATACGTACAGCAAATTCAAGCACTTGCTCAAAAAGTGGCGCAAGCTCAACAAGCTCAGCAACAACAAATGTTGGGTCAAGATCCAACTGCCAACGTTATTCTGCAAACTCAAATGGCAGAAACCAAACGCAAAGCCGAAGAGTCTGCAGCACGGATGCAACTTGAAAATCAAAAGCAGCAACAAGAATATCAGATCAAGATTGCTCAGTTGCAGCAAAAAGTTCAAGAGTTGCAAGCTAAATACCAAACTCAGTCTAATATTGACAGTCAGCAAAACGCTAAAGATATTGCTTTGGCTAACATCAACAACGCAGCAAAAGAACGGGTCGCTATGATTGCCGCTGGCGCCCAAATGGACAGCCAACAAGCCCAACTTGAGCATGAACAGAACTTGTCAGCCATGGAAGCTACGATTGCAGCCGAACAAGATATTCGCCAGCATGGTTTAGCGGTGCAACAACAAGCGTTTGAACAACAAGCTATGCAAGTTGAAAAAGCAATTGAGTTACAACACGCACAACAACAGCATGAACAAGGTTTAATCCAATCAGATCAGCAGCACCAGCAACAAATGGCTCAAATGCAAGAACAACAAGCAGCACAACCCCCAACACCTCCAACTCAAGGACAATAAATGGCAAATACAAAACAACCCGGCGGCGATGTAGGCTACAAAAAAGCCTATAAAATGACAGGCACCCCTGGTTACGCTGGCGGCCCTGGCGAAACCAGCATTGATAAAGGCCCAGCTGGATCACATCGTGATAACAACTGGAAAATTGGCGCAGCTCAAGCCAAAATGGCAAATTCTGATAAAGTCGGCCCAGGTAAAAATCTTAAAGAGATTGACGGCGGCAACTTTTATTAATATTTGGGGCGGATTTATCCGCCACAGCGTATTAGTTAAAATATGAAGGACTTTATTTCCGAAATTATCAGCCGCGTAAGCAGCGAGATACAGAGCCAAGCGGAAACCGTCACCGCGGGAACGAACGTCAATACATTTGACGACTACAAGCAGTACGTAGGTAAAATCGAGGGTTTAAAACTAACCCTTGCAATTATTAACGAAATTTTGACGGAAAACGAAGAAGAGTCGTAGGACTTAGGAAAGGATTGCCGCATGGCAATTGATTTTAATAGTAAAGACGAACTAGATTTGCGTTCGGAAGCCGAGTGTTTTCCTGATGTAGACCCTGGAGTAGAAATAGCTGGCGATCGAGTATTGGTGCAGTTACGCCGAGAAAAGAACAAAAGCAAAGGTGGCATCATTTTAGTTGATGAAACCAAACAAACCTTACGTTTCAATGAAACTGTAGCCAAAGTAATACAAATTGGACCACTAGCATATAAGTCGCCGGACACATTAGAGCCTTGGATTGAAGGCCCTTGGTGTAAACAGGGTGATTTGGTTAGAACCATTAAATACGGCGGTGATCGCTTTGTTGTTAACCCGAATGATGATGGCGCCCCAGTGGTGTTTATTACCATTCAGGCACGTGAAATCATTGCGCGCATTAAGTCTTTTGAACATGCGCAAAAAATGAAAGCGTTTGTAGATTAACTTTGTAGAAAGTCAAAAATGGCAGAGAATGAAAAGAAAGATGTTCCTATTAAGGAACGTGATGATGGTACAGTTTTAGCTAAAGTAGAAGTACCAGAAGAAATAGAAGATTACGAAGAAGTTGTTGAAGTAGCAAAACCAGACGACCGCACCGATGAGGAACGGGAAGAAGATGAAGCTGACGATGAAGACAACTTTGACGAAACCGAAGAAGAACGTGAAGCAATTCGCGAAGCTCGTAGAGAAGAACGCAAACTCAAAAAAGAGTTAAAGAAACAGCGGGATCTATCAGCTCAAAACAAGATTAAAATGCTTGAGCGCAACAATGAAGAATTGGCTCGGCGTTTGGCAGCTGTAGAAAATACAGCAGTATCTTACCAGTTTGCGCAACTTGACAAGTCTATTGAAGACGAAGCAACACGCGTTGAATACGCTAAGATGAAGTTAACCCAAGCGGCCCAAGCTAATGATGCAGCAGCTCAGGTAGAGTATTTAGAGCAATTGACAGACGCTAAACAACGTTTGCAACAAGCCCAGCATTACAAAAAACAACAGCTCGAGCAAGCTAAAACGCCACAACAAAATGTGCCGGATGAAGTAAATACCAAAGTTCAAAAGAACGCCGAAAGATGGCTAAGCAAAAATTCTTGGTATGATCCGC
>Ga0136644_10002088_pt1 | contig 15456 bp, 12 predicted proteins | sample C_130820_EF_Meta_FD_94780 | JGI IMG/M metagenome (GOLD analysis project Ga0136644, IMG submission 94780) | Freshwater microbial communities from Lake Croche, Canada to study carbon cycling - C_130820_EF_MetaG (v2) (version 2) | ecosystem: Environmental > Aquatic > Freshwater > Lake | place... | reverse complement strand
GTTTGCAGGCCTGCCTGGGAAAGGACTTCGGCGGTCACGCGTCCCACGCCGTGCAGGGCCCGGCAGGGGAGCGGACGAAGAAATTGCACTTTGGTTTCCTCGGGAATGCAGGTTAGTCCGTCGGGCTTTTTGAAATCACTGGCCAGCTTCGCCAGGAGCTTGTTGCCGGCAATACCCACACTGGCCGTCAAACCGCGCTGTTCGCGGATGTCCCGTTTCAGCGACAACGCGAGGGGCATTGCGGCCTGCAACGGATCGGAATGGCCGACCCCGGATTCGCGGACCCATCCCGTCGCATCGAGGTAGGCTTCGTCGACGGAAACCTGTTCGACCAGGACGCCGGTGGCGGCCACCAACTGAAAGATATGCCTCGATTCCTCTCGATAACGGTCCATCCGGGGCGACAGAAAAATCCCGTTGGGACAGAGGCGGGCCGCCGTCCGGCTGGGCATGGCGGATCGGACTCCAAAGGTGCGAGCCTCGTAGCTGGCGGCACAGACCACTCCACGCCGGTCCGGGGGCGAACCGACAATGACTGGAAGGCCGCGCAACTCTGGACGGTCCCGCTGCTCCACGGAGGCGTAGAAGGCGTCCATGTCGAGATGGAGAATGACCCGCATTGACCGGATCAGCCTAATGCGGAGTGGCGCTGTGGAAAACCTCGGAAAGAAACGCCGTCCATTGAACAACGGACGGCGTTTCAAATCCCTACGACCCTAACAATACCGACCACCCGGCCGGCAAACTCAAATAAGCCAGTTCCGTGCCAATATTGGCGCTTGTAAGATTGAAATAACCGGTGAGCCCCTTCAGCCATTTCAATCGGTGATCGTCACGACTCCCGGGGCGAAGGGACCGTCGGGCTGCATGGAGGAAGGAGCCTCCTCCCACGCCAGTGCCCCAGCCAGAGTCGGCGGTTGCTTCGGAAGCATCGCGGCTAAAGCCTCCCGGAGGTGAGTTTTTGCAGACCCGAGGGATTGAGCGGCGACCAGGAACCGGGTGCCCGACGGGAGGAAGGGATGCGGTGATGTCTGAACGGTCACCCACCACACCCTGCATCCCAACACGGTCCGACCCAAGGCGCGAAGCTGGTTCAGACTTTGACCGATCAACGCCGCCGCGGGCGGACTCCCGTCGCCCACCGGGCTTTCGAGATCCATCGCCCGTTGGAGGTGAATCCGCGCGCTCTCCCAATCCCGGCGACGGGCGGCGATTCGGGCCAATCCCAGGAAGGCGGCCGGGTGGAATCCGGAATCGAGAACCTGGAGAAAGAGCGCTTCCGCCCGGGCATCCTGGCGGTAGGCCTCGAACTTCAGGGCCACCTCCATTCGTTGTTGAGGAATGGGATGGGCCTCCTCCAACCGGGCACGAACCGCTTCCGCACGGTCGATGTCTCCGGTCAGCAGGTGAATCACCAACCATTGAGTGAGGGTTTGCGGCTCGGGTGGATTCCCGTCGAGCTTCGAGGAAAGCCACTCGGACGCCTCGCGGACCTCTCCGCTGTGAATGCAGACATGAACCAGGAGTCGGATGAGTTCTCGATCGTCCGGTCGCTGCCCGACGGCCCGCCGGACATTTTCGAGGGCGGTCTGCCATTTCCCGCGCTGCGACTGAACGATCCCCAACAATGCCAGGAGGGTGGGATGTGCCGGATGATAGTGAAGGCACCGGGTCAGGGTGATCTCTGCATGGACCCAATCGTTCGTCTGAAAGGAACTCCAGGCGACCGCCCAAGCCATTTCCGCCCCCCGAAGCCCGGTTTGTCTTCGAAGAAACTGAAGAGCCTGGGGAACCAGACGGCCATTACCCGTGGAGGCACACGCCATCATCCAGGCCACGCCTCCGGGAATCGACTTGGGCTCCAGTTGAATACAGGCACGCGCGAAGAGGAACGCGCGTGGGAAATCGCATTGAGCCAAAGCCGCATGGCTGGAGGCTGCCAACAGCGTGGCACGCCTCGAATTCCCGAGGGTGTCGGGCGCCAGCGTTTTCACTTCCGCTTCCACCTGGCGCTCAAATTCCGGGCCTGGTGGGGGACGTTTCCCGGATTCCCGAATCAAGGAGTACTCCGGAATGGGCAGCCTAAACTTCGACCGATAAATTCCGAGGCGGTACAAAACGACACCCAGGGCCATGAGAACCACGGCAATGCCCCCAAAAACCAATGTCATCCCCCGCTCCCGGGCATCCACCACGACCAAAAAGGTCCAGAGCAGTCCAAATAAAATCAAGGCCACCCCGAGCACCTGGGGGGGACGAAGTTTGCCTCCGCCAAAAAATCGACGTGCTGAACGCAGGAGCTGGCGGTCATCCCGGAACTCCCACTCACCGGCGATTCGCCGGGATTCCTCCGTCAGGCGCACCGCGAGGGGCTCCGCATCAGCCAGCAGGTGAACTCCGGGACGACTATCCAGGGTTCGGCGGGTGGGAATCGTGGGCAGCGCGTTCAACCGGTCCGCCAGCGAAGGATGGGTCGAATATCGATTGGATGTCACCTCGCCCTGATCCGCATCGGGCTCCAAACAGGGATTCGCCAACTCGGTCACCAACCAATCGACAACTCCCGTGGAAGACCGGCATCGGGCCACGCGTTCCGCCCAGGAAATGCGACTCACGACGGCATCCAGCGCATGCAGCCGGACCAGGGACTGCCGAAAGACGGCGTCCCCGCATAGCTCGGCTGCTCCCCGATCGGCGTCAAATTCGTCCTGCCGGGAACATGCGGCTACCAGCTGCGTACAAGACCGGGCGAGAAAATCCGACCATCCATGGACGAGGGTGGCCAGCCACGCCTTCTGATTCTGGGCTTTGGATTCTCCGATCAGGGCCTGGAGGTGGATGGCCAATTGTTGAATCCGCTGAAGGCCGCCGCGGAGCCAGAAGGCGGCCCCACGCTGAACTCTCAGGGCATGCATCAACTCATGGCCGAGGACGGATTCGACCTCGGAAACAGTCAGCCCGGCCAGCAGGTCGATTCCAAGCAGGAGCGTGGTTTCGCCCCGACCCTTCCAAATTCCGCGTAGCTCGACTGCGGCATTGAGTCCCATTCCAAGAACGATTTGATTCGGAAACGGGACCCCTGCCCGCGCGCACAATTCACGGGTGGTGGAAAACAGGTCCGGGGCCTCCTGCTCCGTCAGGATAAATGGCTTACGGGTTTCACGCGATACCCGGACACTCCGGAAAAACACCATCAACAACTCCGAATGGGAGGCCATCCGCCGCAAAAAATAACCGGCAAGTCCGAAACGGGCTCCGAGGATGACGAATGCCAACTCGATAGGCAGCAGAATCAGAAGGCCCAGAATGCCGAACAAAACAAATCCGTAGGCCAGGAACACAATACCCAACGCCCCCAGCGCCAGGAGGAACCGGCGGTGAGGCTCCAACGGCTTTTCCGGGATGGCCAACGTTGAGTTTAATGCCATTCAGGTTAAGGCTATGTTTTCGTTTGCTGATTGGACAAGGAGCAAGTCGCAGCTCCAGAAAAGGTGACATTCCCCGCAGTCCCGGTGTCGTGTATCCAAAATAGCCTGCTATTTGTTGCGCCTGAAATGCCTCAGGGCGAGGAGGGATCAGACACGACACGAGTGTCGTGGCGGGAGCGCACACCCACCGGGCGCTCCCGTTCAAGGCCACCGAACTCTTGGTCCGGCACCGCGCCCGGCTCCAAAAGCCTATCGAACAGGCACCCGAACAACCATATCCTGACGAACCCAACCGCTCCGATCCGAGGCGGGATCGCGAACCAGGAGCCATTCGGCGCGCACATTCTCAGTATGCAACTCCGCCCCCTCGGCCAGGTTGAGGATGGACTTGGCCTCGGGAAAGGGACTCTGCCGCAGCGCGGCATCGGGGCGAACCACCACCAGATCCGGTTCCTGGTATCGGACCACTGCGGCCCGGGCGGCCAGGCCGCTCAAAATAATAAACAGGACACCCGCTCCCCAAGTGTATCCCCGAAGAATGGAGCCCGCTCGAGGGTTCAACACGCTGAGGAACCAGGTGCCCGCGGCGATCCAGATCATTCCCAGAGGAAGAAGCGCCCATTCATTGAGACTCAAGGCCTGGAGACCCACGTCGTCGACGGTGATGGATTTTGAAAGCTTGGCCCTCGCCAGCCGAAGATTGGCTTTGATTTCGCCGTCCCGGGGGGCCAGGCGTTCGGCGAGCCGAAATTGGGCAATGGCCGGTCCAATCTGACCACTTTGAAAAAATGCCAGACCGAGATTGTTGTGCAGGGAGGCGCTGCTTCCGGTTTTGAGAATCCCCTGATAGGAATGGATGGCATCAGCAAACTTTCCCTGGGCCAGAGCCCGATTGGCCTGATCGAAATCGACCTGAAAGTCCGACGCCGAACTCCGACACACCATCCATGCCATCAGGCAGACGCCAATGAATCTTCCCAGGGCCCTCATGAACGTCCCTCCAATTTTTGCAATTCCCGGACCGCCTGTTCCGCTGCCTGACAAATTCGGTCCAACTCCACCGCCGACGGGTCTCCCGCGAATCGAGCCCGGGCTGAGGCATGGAAAAGGTCCCTCAGCGAATCCGCAGCTTCGGCATCGAATCCCCTGGGAACGAGCGCCGTTTCAATGACTTCTTCGGTGTAGGCCCCTCCCGATTGCCCCAAAAGGAGGCCCAACTGCTCCTGCAAGACCTGGTTTGCCGCCTGGTAGCAAGCGGCCGCCTGTCCGGCATCCGCGAATCGCTTCATCTGAACAAGACCGTCCCGAATTTCGGCACGGCGCCTCGAGAGCTGGTCCATCGATCGATCCCTGGGCCGTCGCTGCCACCAGCGGAAGGTCAAAAAAGCGAGCACCGCGAGAGGCGGAAACGCCACGCCACCGTAATACCAGCCCTGGTTCACCAGCGGTGGACTCCACTGGACGAGCCGTCCGAGATCGGGCTTCAGGGGTCGCAGTTCGGTGTTGGGATTCGACGGCGGCGGGTTGGTGCCGGAAAGAGCGGCCGGAGATGGACCGCCCGGGATGGCGGCGTTGGCATTGGGTCGGACGGTGAGAGGCAGAGCGCGTGCCTCGGCCAGACCGTAACGTTTTGCCGAGGGGTCCCAATAGGCCAGGGGCGGCAGGGTCAGTTCCCGAAGCGTGGTGCGCTCTGGCACCAACACCTCTTCAAACGTCTTCACACCTTCCAAACCAAGAGCGTCGGAGGGTTCAAACGAATTGGTGCCCGGGTAGGCCTGGAAGCCGGAATCAGCGGGAAGCTCCGGAAGACTGAGCCCGTCAAAACTGCCACGACCAATCACTTTGACTTTGACGGTGATGGGATCGCCTACACTGACATTGGTCGGGCTGGCGGAGATTTCCATTCGAAAGCGTCCCACCGCACCATTGAACTGGGGCGGCCGCCCGGCGGACGGCGGCGGGATGACATGAAGACGGACGGGCTCCGACTGAAAATTAATCTGCCTCTGTTCGTTACCTCCAAGGAACTGACCAAAGAAGGGATCATCGAACGGCCCACCACGACGCCGTCGGCTTTGGAAGACGTAAATCGTTGGGAATTCGGCCGGGCCCAACTCCAGATCCCCCGCCTTGACCGCCGTGACAGCCATGGTCCAGCGGGCCACTCCCATCGCCTCTCCATTGATGTTCTCGGAGCGACCGTCCTGACTGGTCTGGCGACCTCTCAGGAAGCCATCCATTTTTAATGAAGGCGGTTCCTGGCGGGCGGGAGAATGTCGAAACTGAAAGCGGATGGTGACGGGAATGGTTTCGCCCACGTACACATCGGACTTGGGCACCTCCAGCGACAGGGTTCCAATCTGGGAGGAATCAAATCCCTGTCCGACTTGGAGTCGGAGGGGGCGACTGGTCAGTTTTTGCCCTTCGACCGTCACCGTCAGGGCGGGAATCGAGACAGATCCCGATGACTTGGGGGTGACCGAGTATCGAAAAATAATGGAAGAGGATCGAACTCCGTTGATGATCCGCAGTTCTTGCGATTGTCCCATGTACTGGGTGACCGCATTGTCAATGGGGGGAAGCGTTGGAGGGGAAACCTGACCGCAGTCCGTGAAGATCAGTTGCAGCACGGCGGGATCGCCTGCGGCGACGGATTCTGCCGACTCCCATTGGGCAGAAAAGCTTTGGCCCTGGCTGGAAAGCGCCAGGAGCCAGGAAAGGATCACTCCCCAGAGGATCACCCGGCGACGGCCCGCGAAATGGGTCACAGTTACCATGGACGTCGGTTGGGTCGGCGGTCGTCCCGGGATTCCTTGCCGGTTCCGCGTGAATGAAATACCAGCGCCTTTTCATCCCCTTTCTGGCTGTCGAGAAGTCGTTGAGCCTGGACGGTCGACATTTCTCCCGGCTTGGCATTCTCGGCTTCCTCCGGGTCACCCGGCTTCCCGGTGGCTCCCTGGGAGGCCTGCCCGGACTTGTCACCTGGAGGTTTGTCGGGAGATGGGCGCGCCGTGGCGGTTTCTCCCGCCTTGGGCTCCTGCCCATCCTTGTCCTTGCCTGGGGGTTGCCCCTTGGATTGATCGTCCGGCTTGGATCCGTCCTTGGAATCCTGGGCCACCTCCGGCTTCGGCGGTTGCTGGCTGTCTTCACCCTTCTGCGCCTGGTCGGACGGTGATGGCGGCTGATCCGGTTGATCCTTCTTTTTCCCGTCCTGTTTTTGGTCATTCGGCTTGGAATCGTTGCCGGCCTGGTCCTTGGAATCCTTGGGAGGCTGCTTCTTTGGATCGTTCTTTTTGTCCTGCCGGGATGGGGGCGGTTGCTGACGTCTCAGTTCTTCCAGCCTCTGCCGGGCAAAAGTCAGATTATTCACCGCATTCGAGTCGGAAGGATTCAGCCGGGTGGCCGCCTCGAAATGGCCGATGGACTGCTCCCATTCCTTCATGCGCTCCTGGGGGTCCTGAATACTTTCGCCCAGTCGAAAGCGGGTATTGCCCAAGTTATAATTGGCCTGTTGCTGGAGATCGACATCGGGATTGGCCAGAACCGACTCAAACCAGGACACCGCATTGGTCCAATCCTTTTGACGATAGGCGACATCACCTGCATTGAACCGAAAGCGGGGATCATCGGGATGTTCCTTGGCGAGACGCTCGTACTCTTTCCGGGCGATCGGCAGTTGACCATTCTGGTAGGCCCGCAGGGCCTCACCCGGGGACGCCCCAAGACTTCCCATTGCACCGAGCGTGAGGGCAACCCGCCACAACAAGCCGATGCAGGGACGCCGGAACGAGCGACCGGGCGGGGTATCGCACACTGAGCGGAGGGCATTCATTTTTGATTCCATGACGAACCCAGGATGGCCTGACCCTTGACGTCGAGTTGTTCGCGGGAGCGGCGCAGCAACCGCTCAGGGAGGACCACTTCGACGGTCAACAGTAAAATCGCCAGACCCAAGGGCCACTGAAATCGTTCAATCCAATCCCGCTGTGTTCCTGATTTTTGGCGACTCCTGGGCAACGGCGCCAACCCACGGTCATACAGCACCTTCAGCGTGGGGCGTCCCTGCAACGGAAGATAAAATCCGCCGCCGGCGTCGGCGACCTTGCGCAGGAGGCTCTCCTCCAGCTTCGATTTGACTGCATCACCGTTCTCATCCTTCACAAAGACCGGGTTGCCATAGGGGTCGGGGATGCGGAGGACCGTCCCGGAAGTGGTTCCCACACCGAGGGTGAAAATGCGAATTCCGTCCCGGGCCGCCTGTTCAGCGATTTCCGTGGCACCCGTTTCCTGGTCCTCCCCATCACTGATGATCACAATGGCACGGGACCCCTGGCTTTCCTTGTCGAAGGCATGCATCGCCTCGCGAAGAGCAGACCCGACGGCAGTGCCCTGGTTGGGGATGATGTCGGTGTCGAGGGATTCGATGCTTTGACGGAAGGCCTCGTCATCCAGGGTCAGAGGGCATTGCAGAAAGGCATCTCCCGCAAATGCCACAACACCAAGGCGTTCCGTCCGGGCCACGGCCATCAGATCGTAAGCGGCCAGTTTCGCGCGGGTCAACCGGTTGGGCTTGGTGTCATCCGCCAGCATCGACCGGGACACATCGATGCAGACCAGAATGTCCAACCCCGAGCTGACGGTCTCCTGCTCATGATAGCCCCAACGCGGTCGGGCCATGGCGAACAAGGCCAGGAGCAGGCCAAGCCCCATCAACACCCGCTTCAGGATTTGACGTTGATGGGAAACGCCAACGGTGAGTTGCGCGAACAATCGGGCGCGAACAAATCGCCGCGCCGCCGCCTGTTTCAGCCGCCAGGTCCACCAGAGAAATCCGGCGGTCAGTGGAATGAAAAGCACCGCCACCCACAGGAAAACGGATTCGGCGAAATTCATGGCAGCTTCCTCCAGACGGTTTGCGACAGGAGGATTTCGAGAATCAGGAGGGCAATGGCGAGCCCCAGGAACCAGGGATACAGCTCCTGGTAATAGGCATGGCGCCGGCTCACCTGCTCGACCTTCTCCATGGAGTCAATCTCGCGATAGATCCGGCGGAGGGTTTCCGTCTTGTCGGCACGGAAGTATTTTCCGCCGGTTTTATCGGCAATTTTCTTCAGGGTGTCCTCGTCAATATCCACCGCCTCCTGCACGTATCGTTTGTTGCCAAAGGGATCGATGACGGGCCGGGGCGCGTAGCCGTGCGTACCGATCCCGATGGTATACACCTTGATGCCCAGGGCGGCCGCCGCCTCAGCGGCGGTCAACGGCGGCAGTTTTCCAGCATTGTTCTGACCATCCGTCATGAGGATGATGATCCTCGACTTGGACTTCAAATTCCGCAGTCGATTGGCCGCGGCACTGATCGATGAACCGATGGCGGTGGCATTCCCATTGATCACGCCGATCTCGAGACGTCGAAGCACCCGGGTCAGGTAGTCATGATCCAAGGTGGGGGGAGCGGCCACGTACGCATCGCTGCCAAAGGCGACAAGCCCAATCCGGTCTGAAACACGCTGGTCGATGAAGGTCGACAAGACATCTTTGGCGATGGCCAGGCGATTGACCCGGACACCGTCCAACTCGAAATCCTCGGCTTCCATGCTCCCGCTCAAGTCCAGCGAGACGACGATATCGATACCGCTGGCGCGAAGCGGTGCCTGTCCCCCGGCCAACTGGGGCCGTGCCATGGCAAAAAAGAACAAAAACAGGACGACGTAACGGAGGTTCAGCAAGACGGCCCCGGCCCGGCTCCGGTTGAGCTCAAGAATCCCTTTGACGAGCGACAGACTGGAATAGATGAAGGCCCCTTCACGACCGGCACGACTGCGGAGCCAGGCCAGCAGGGGGATGAGGAGCCAGCCCAAAAGCCACCAGGGAGAACCGAGAACGAAGGTGGTCATGGTCGGGACGCCGGCAGAGGCGGCGGGGCCAGGAGCGGGGGCTCGGCCAATCGGGGAGAGGTTTCGTCGACCAGACGCAATCCCGAGGCGTGGAGTGATTCCAGTTCCAGCCGCCCTGGATTTGCCTGGGCAAATTTGGCCAAGTCACACTGAGTCAAAAATTCCGCCAAAAGGGATTTATGGCGGGCATCCAGAGCTGCACTTCGAGCCAGCTCGGACAAAAATTCCTCGGTGGTCCGTTCCGGAGCCCGAAGGCCGAACCGTTCCTCGAGGTAGACCCGGAGAATTTCGCTGACGACTGTGCAAAATCGCTCCGGCTGTTGAATCAAGGCCATGGCTTCCGTCAACCGTTCGCGGGCTCTCTCGTCGGGAGGCACCAAGCGCACCTGTTCGGCTTTCGGTTTTCGACGCCTCCAAAGCCACCAGGTCAGGGCCATCAGACCGACGATCAGGAGAACCAGGGACGCCAATCGCAGGACATCGCCCAACGACCGAATTTCAAAGGGGCCGCGGATGTCGTGCAGTGTGATGGTGACCGGGGAGGCGGGAACCCCTTGGGTACCAGTACCCGGGCCGGTCGCCGCCGTCGCAAATCCAGCGACGCCGACCATGAGACCGATGAGACACACGGCGAACCGCGGGCCGCCGACAAGGAAATGGCGATTCCAGCGACTATCCATGGCGACGGCGCTTTTCGCGGGTTTCAAAGAATTGGGCCAACGATTGATGGTACGGCTGATCGGTTCGAATCCGGATGGCATCGATACCGGCCTGTCGAAACAAACGGTCCAACTCGCGACGGGTCTTTTGTTGACGCTCTGCAAAAGCCCTCCTTCGACGAGGGTCGGAGGTGTTGATTTCCACCAACTCCCCGGTCTCAGCGTCCTGAAGGAAAAGCCGTCCCACGTCGGGCAGTTCCAATTCGCAAGGGTCCGCGATCTCGACGGCCACGGTATCGTGACGACGGCTCACCTGACGCAGAGTGGAAACCGAAATCCGGCCCAGCGTCTCGTTATGAACCACCCGGCGCCGCAAATGTCCGGCCACCTCGGCCCGGGTGGGGCTGGTTTCACCCAGGAAATCGGAGAGAACAATGACCACCGCCCGGTGTGGCAGAACCCTTCCGACGAATTCAAGAGCCCCGCTCAGGCTGGTTCCCACACCTCGTGGCTCGTGATACAGAATATCGCGAATCACCCGCAGGACATGCCGACGTCCTTTTCGCGGCGGGATGAATTTCTCGACACGGTCCGTAAACAGGAGAAGACCGACACGGTCCTGGTTGCGAATGGCAGAAAAGGCCAGGACGCAGGCGATCTCCGCCGCCAGCTCCCGTTTGGATTGGTCCACCGACCCAAACAGGCCGGAGCCACTCAAATCCACAACCAACATGACCGTCAATTCCCGTTCCTCACGGAACTTTTTGACGAAGGGATGATTCATCCGGGCGGTCACGTTCCAATCGATGGAGCGAACATCATCGCCGGGCTGGTACTCACGAACCTCATCAAAACCCATGCCCTGCCCCCGGAAGGCCGAGTGGTACTGGCCGGCCACCGCCTCATCGACCAGTCGCCGGGTCTTGAGCTCGAGCAGTCGGATTTTTTTGAGCAACTCTTTGGGAATCATGGGTGGACGGAAGCGAACGCGGTAGGCGAAGGCCGGTGGCGGCTGGACTGGAGTGCGAATCGATCACCCCTGGACATCACGGGACAGGGAGCTCATCAAAGATTTTCTGCACGATGTCCTCCGTCGATTTTTCCTCGGCCTCAGCCTCATAGGTCAGGGTGACCCGGTGTCGGAGCACATCCATGCCGATGCTCTTCACATCCTGCGGTGTAACATAGCCGCGCCCGCGGAGAAATGCATGGGCCTTGGCTGCAAGAGTCAGGGCAATGGTGGCCCGGGGACTTGCACCCATCTCGATGAATTCCTTGACCCGAATCTTGTAATTTTCCGGCTCCCGCGTGGCGCAGACCACATCGACAATGTAGTCCTTGACCTTGTCGTCACAGTACAAGTCGTTGATGACTTCCCGGGCCCGCAACACCTCGGCGGCCGTCACGACCGGCTTGGCCGCCGGCAGACCGGAGGTCCGGGCCATCAATTCCAGAATCTGCCGTTCCTCATCGCGGGAGGGGTATCCAATCTTCAACTTCAGCATGAAGCGGTCGACCTGGGCCTCGGGCAGGGAGTAGGTGCCCTCCTGCTCAATTGGATTTTGGGTGGCCAGAACCAGAAACGGGTCCTCGAGCCGAAATGTTTGATCGCCGATGGTCACCTGTCGCTCCTGCATGGCTTCCAAGAGGGCAGCCTGGACCTTGGCCGGAGCCCGGTTGATTTCGTCCGCAAGGACCAGATTCGCAAAGACCGGTCCCTGACGGATGGAAAAACTTCCCGACTGCGGATTATAAATCTGGGTACCGACGATATCGGCCGGAAGCATGTCCGGGGTGAATTGAATCCGGCTGAAGCGGACGTGGAGCGCATTGGCCAGGGTTTTGACCGACAGCGTTTTGGCCAGGCCGGGAACACCTTCCAACAAGACGTGGCCATTGGCCAGGAGGCCGATCACCAACCGTTCCGCCAGATACTTCTGGCCGACTACACACCGGTTGATTTCAGCAAATAGGGGCGTGAGGAAGCTTCCGCTGTCCTGTACGGCTGCATTAAGGGCTGTCACGGAGGTCATGTCGCGAACTTGTATGCCGTAAAGATGAGGTTGGGGGCAAGGTGTTCAACCAAGATGGGAAAGAAGATTGTCTCGCCCTTCCGGTTCCAGTTTGCTGGTGGCATGATCAAAACGGTCCTGGTGGCCACTCACAACGCCCACAAGGTGGAGGAGATTCGAGCCGTGCTCGGGACCCTGCTGGAGGTGAGCGGGGCCTCGTCGCCCGGGACCGGGCCGGAGCCCGAGGAAACGGGCACCACCTTTGAGGCCAATGCCCGCATCAAGGCAGTGGCATGGCGGGAGTGGGTGCTCGCGAGCAGCGATGGCCAGCCTGCTTTTGACGCGATCCTCGCCGACGACTCCGGGCTGGAGGTGGATGCCCTCGGCGGTGCTCCCGGGGTTCATTCCGCCCGCTTTGCTGCGGTGGCCGGTCATCGCGGCAACTCCAGGGATAGTGACAACAACGCCAAATTGCTGCACTGGTTGAAGGACATCCCCCACGGACGCCGCATCGCACGGTTTCGGTGCACCCTGGTGCTCCTGCCCGTGATTTCGACGTCGAAAGTGTGGGACCGCGGCTGGGTTTTTGAGGGGACGTGTGACGGTCGGATCGCCGAAACGGCCAGCGGGAGCGGCGGATTTGGATATGACCCGCTCTTTATTCCAGATGGATATGAGGTTTCGCTCGCCACGCTCGGACCGACGGTCAAGAACGGGTTGAGTCATCGGGCCAAGGCGCTTGGCCAGTTGGCCGAACGTGTTCGGTCCGGGAGGGTGTCCTGAGGTTTGAATCGACCCAGACTGGACATTCATCGCCCGGCCTGATACAAAAATACTGGTTTGGTCAGCGGTGCTGGGCATATCCTTCCCCTTCGCCGACTGATTCGATTATCGTTTTGCCAACATGAAATATCTGTCTGTCAGTATCCTTTGCGCCGGATTGCTGGTGACTGCCCGTGGCGCTGAGCCAACGGCGGCAGCGCCGACCCAAGGCACTTCTACGAACACAGCACCGGTTCTCGATTCCCGCTTCAAGGACCTCAATGAGCAGCACTCCTACACGCTCGGAATGGTCATTGCCAACGACATGAAGCGCAATTTGCAACGGGGCGGTTATGAGTTTGACCCCGAAGTACTTTCCCGCGCCTTTGCCGATGTCCTGACGGGAAAATCCACCGTCATCTCCAGCAACGAGGCGTCGACCTTCTTCAAGGCCTACAATCAGGAAGTTCGTGCTTTGGCCGAGGCCAAACGCAAGGCGGAAGGCGAAAAAAACAAGAAGGCGGGGGAGGACTTCCTGGCCGCCAATAAATCCAAGGAGGGTGTGATCACCCTTCCCAGCGGACTCCAATACAAAATTCTCAAGACGGGAACCGGTGCCGTGCCCAAGCTGACCGACCTGGTGAGCGTCAACTACAAGGGTACGTTGATCGATGGAACGGAATTCGACAGTTCCTACACCCGGGGCGAACCGGCAACTCTCGGCGTGCGTGGTGTGGTCAAGGGGTGGACGGAGGCCCTGCAACTCATGACCGTCGGTTCCCAGTGGCAATTGTTCATCCCGGCGGCTCTGGCCTACGGTGAGCGCGGCAGCCCCCCAAAAATCGGGCCCAATTCCGCCCTGGTTTTCGAAGTGGACCTCCTGGATATCAAGCAGCCTCCCACCCCGCCGGCCCCCAATCAGCCGGCGGTGACCAGCGATATCATCAAGGTTCCCAGCAAGGCCGAACTGGACAAGGGAGCCAAGATTGAAGTGATCAAGCAGGAGGAGTTGGACAAGTTGCAGAAAGAAGAGGCTGCGAAGAAGTCCGACATCAAAAAATAACCGCCTCCGCGGATCAGCAACAACCCCGATCAAGCCCTCCCGCTTCATCGGGGTTCTTTCCTATTCTGGCTTCCTTCCTTTTTGACTATGAGTGTTTATGACGATTTCGTCCGCGTTGCCGCGGAACAATGCGCAGCCGTGGCCACCACCCAGCGGGACGCCATTGTCCAGGCCGCCGGCTGGGTGGCGGACGCACTGGCCCGCGACCGCTTCCTTTATGTCTTCGGAACGGGGCATTCCCACCTGCTGGCAGAAGAGGTTTTTTATCGCGCCGGCGGACTGGCCCGGGCGGTTCCCATGCTGGTGGAGCCACTGATGCTGCACGAAAACGCCATCCAGGCGACCTATCAGGAGCGGGAAACCGGTTATGCAGCCCAGATATTGAAGGAGTACCGTCTGGAAGCTGGCGATGTTCTGGTCGTGGCATCCAACGGCGGACGCAATGCGGTCCCCATCGAATTGACGATGGGAGCTCGCGAGATCGGCGTGAAAACCGTGGCCATCACCAATCGCACCCAAAGCTTTGCCTGGCCTTCACGACATGCTTCCGGTCGACGCCTGGCCGAGGTGGCCGAGGTGGTGATTGATAATTGCGGGGTGGACGGCGACGCCGCCTTGGGCATCTCCGGGTATCCCTATCGAGTAGGACCACCCTCGAGCATCACCGGCATGCTCATCATCAACCTGTTGGTCGTGCAGGCCATCGAGGAAACCGTCCGGCGCGGAGGCCAACCGGAGGTGTACATCAGCAGCAATACCCACGGCGACAGCCACAACGACGTGTTGCTGGAGAAGTATCGATCCCATATCCGGCATCTCTGATAACCAAGCCCCTGGCGGCATGGATTTCGTTCCATCGGTGGAGCTCCCGATGACTCTTATTCACCCATGACTCCCTAAATGGGTGCCCGCCCGCTTGACTTTGGCAGCCGGATTCCCGATGGTGGCCTGCTCGTTTAGTAGCTCGGAAAACCGGCTGCCCCTATGCCTGAAGCGAAAAAGAAAAAATCTGCGGAAAAAACGGACGCTCCCAAGGTGGACCGTCCGCGAAAAGTGGAACGAAAATCAACCGCACGCACGCCTGAAGGTGCGGCTGTTGAGGACCGTGGCCACTCCAAGTCGGCCAAGGGGAGTGCCGAACATGGACCGGGTCCCGATGTCAATGGCAAGCCGCCATTGGTCGCCGGAGGAGTGCCCGCGGAAGGGGAAGCAGGATCCACCGGCATTGGCACCGTCAAAAGCGCCAGCGGTGTCGACATCACTGAAAAGATCAAGGAACTGGTCCGGGTTGCCCAGGAACAGGGCTACCTGACCTACGGGGACATCAACGATGCCCTGCCCGATAATCTGGTCACCCCCGAGGACCTTGACGAAATTTACATCAAGCTTCGCAACCTGGAAATCGACATCGTCGACCAGGCCGAAGTGGACCGCCCCAAAGCGGCGGATCAGGAGGAGGAACCCGACGACAAGGCCCGCCTCGACATCCTCGACGATCCGGTCCGGATGTACCTCAAGCAGATGGGACAGGTGCCGCTGCTGACCCGTGAACAGGAAGTCGAAATTTCCAAGCGGATCGAAGACGCTGAAAACGAGGTCAAAAGGATCATCCACGGCTTCGGTTTTGCCGGCAAG
>Ga0136644_10002086_pt1 | contig 15468 bp, 15 predicted proteins | sample C_130820_EF_Meta_FD_94780 | JGI IMG/M metagenome (GOLD analysis project Ga0136644, IMG submission 94780) | Freshwater microbial communities from Lake Croche, Canada to study carbon cycling - C_130820_EF_MetaG (v2) (version 2) | ecosystem: Environmental > Aquatic > Freshwater > Lake | place... | reverse complement strand
CTAGAATGGTTTTGTAACAGATAACGCAAAGCTTGTTGAGCAGGTTTGGTCATATAATCCACTTCGTCTAAAATGACAAACTTCATACCTTGGTTGAACAGGGACTTGGAATTGACAAACTGGTTAATTTGAGTACGAATGGTTTCTATCCCTCTTTCATCCGAGGCATTCAAATGTATCATCAACTCTTTTTTGCGTTGGTTCAACTTCTCTTGATATGCATTTACCAAATTTATAATGGTGGTGGTCTTCCCGGTGCCAGGCGGACCATAAAGTAGCAAATTAGGAAAGTAAGAAGTATCAATAATATTTTGCAAAATACGCTTGTTCAAATCGTCCAGTACAATATGGTCAAACTCTTTCGGTCTGTACTTTTCCACCCATACATTGCTAGTCATATATTATCATTAAATTCTCGGTTCTCTTTAATACTCCCTCGGTCGCAAATAATATCTTTAAAAAGGTACTTAAAGAACCCGGCGGCCGCCTTAAATAATATCTTAAATAAATGGTATTAAAGCATACTCAAGTGTAAAACTAACTTGTTTACATGTGGAGAATCCATGCTCGAATGTTTTGTTCTTCTAATCCAGTTTTAAAAATAACTAAACCAAAAAAATATTCATGCTTTACAAAAATAGATACATGTTATAGTATAGTTATAGTGACCAGTTCTTTTTTGGGTGGTACATATGTCGCATATAATACATATGTTGCTACTAGGGATTTACATGTTAGTAAATGTGTCGCCGAAACAACTTTGGCATTTATTTGTGGTATCCCCTTTGGATTGATTACCGGTATCCTTTCACCGATTATTCTACCAGTGTCCACCGTGGTATTTATCATTCGTTGTTTAGATACAAAAAAAGGTAAACAGATATAAGTGTATTCAGTTATTCGAATACAAATGAATCAAAATCATTTATATCTTTACCAGACATCATAAATATATGCATTTGAGGATTTACCTGTTTATAGTCTTTTATATACTTCACTTTGGATAAGAACTCTTGTATAAAACGATAATATTCACTGAAACACATGGGATAGTCATTTAACAAACGCGTAAATAAACAGATACACTGTATCTCCTCTTTGTTGAAGACACTTTTATTTAATAAGGTTACCAGAGAAGAGGCCGATTCTATCATCTTATCTTCTGGAACATGCGAAATGACAAACTCCAACATATGTTGATACATGTTTAAATAACTCTCTATCTCAGATATTATATATACGTCATCAAACTGTTTGACTTTACTTATGTCTTTGACATAGTCTTTATTTAACTCATATATAGTTTTCTTGTATACAAACAGTACCGCATCTCGAGAACTAAGATTCAAAAAAGAGACATTTGATGTTTGCTGGATAAATTCGTTATAATAATAAAAGGCCTTTTGAGTATGGTAGTGACTAAGTTCTAGGTTCTGAGTATAGTAAAATAAAAAAGAAAAAACATGCACCAGTGTCTTTAACCCCCTAACAAAAATAAACCGATTCGGTTTATGGTTTGTTAAATATATATTCATATACTCTATTACAATACTTGAAAACTTATTGGCCACATCTACCGCTTTATCCTTTATTCTTTCGTTATAATTGGCTGTGTCAGTTAAAATATACATATATATTAACCCAAGTTAAATATATAAACTAATTAAATATAAAAAGCTAAATAAAGATATGTCAAAATAACTATTTAAAGACATTAAATTCAACTTTAATATAAATGTCTTCTTCGGATAAAAAAATACCAAGTAGCGCTACTACTGCTTCTTCATCATCCCAGCAAACGGTTACCAGTAACAATGCATCTTACCGGTTACCATCCGAGCAGGCATTAAAAAATGCTTCGCGTTTGGCGATTGTGGAGGATAAACCTATCATGTTGGACTACTGGACCGACTCGTTAGAGAAGAAGTGTCTCATTGGTATCCGCGAGTCCAGCAGCGAAAAACTCTTGGTCAAGAATGCCGAAGAGTATACTTCTCCTATTTCCAAAATATATAGCTCGGATACAGATTATATTATTGTTACCGAAAATTCTATTTATATTGTTAGTCGCGATATTCCCACCAAGCGTATTACTGCTTAAATAATGAGGTGAGGTTCTTTAAATAAAAGACATTTGTTAGATAACGAATGTTTTATATTGTATTTATTTAGATTCATTTAGATTCTTTTTGATATTTTTGTATGAGTTTAAACAATTCATATCCCATTATTCCTCCAGCTACTTGTGCAATAATATCCGGAACCAAATCCTTAATTGGTAGTCTACCCGCATATGCGAAAGCGATAGATACAGCCGGGTTATACGCACCGTTACCTCCAGTACCACCACTAACTGGTAGTCCTAGTCTCACGGCCAATGCCAAAGTTAACCCAATTGCCAGGAAGTTTTGAGTTTGGAAAATAACAAATGTCAAAAAAAAGGTTCCTAAAAATTCCACCAGGTACCTGTATAAATACATCTTTATATATAATATTTATTTAATTTCAAAAGGCTCATCAATTTGTAAAACAGGTTTGTTATTATTTCAAGCGTTGATATAATGCATAACCTAGTAATCCTCCAGCGATTTCTGCTATAATATATGGAACTAGGTCAGAACGAGAGAGTTTATTTGCATACATCATGGCTATCGATACGACTGGGTTAAAGAAACCACCACTTATTGGACCACCCAACATAATAACGAGCGCCAATGCTAAAGATATTGCTATGTAGTTTCCGGTTTTAAAAATGACAAATACAAAAAACAAGGTTCCTAAAAATTCTACTAAATATTTATTCCACATATATATATATTATTTATTTTTATTAATTTTTACGCTACTTTGTTTTACTTTTCCTTCGTTGTATACTAAAAGATTATATATTATTTGAATAAATACTTAAACATATGTTTTTATATTTTAGTTATGTCTTATATTTAACTTGTTTGGTCTCAATATTCCCACTAATTAAACCCTAGGATAAACAATAACTAGTTGAATGAAATAACTTATTTGGTATAAACAAAATGTTTTGTACTATACCATATAATTTATATCAAACAACTTTATTTACTTTCCTTGACCTTTTTATTCTTTTTACTTTTCTTTTTTTTCCTCCTTTCTTGGTTTGTTTTTTCCGGTTAGTTTGTTTACTTTGTGTTTCGGGGTTAATCAAACGACTCCGCAAATCTTCATATAACTTGTTTTTTTCATAACTGGGTATAAAACTCATGTATTCATCAAACTGTTTTTTACTATATTCAGTGTTTTCAGTGGCAAACTTACGTATTTTGGTTGCAGACATTGCATCTGCTGGTCTATCTATAAAAACAATCGAAAATTCGTAATTTGGCGTTTCTAATATCTTACCCAAAAAATTATAATGTTTTTCACGATCCTCTCCAACCACTAATATTACTTTTGAACGAACATCGGCATATTTTGAACGAACATCGGCATATTTTTTCAACATATATCTTACTTTTGCAGGAATAGGATATTTTGTACTATCATCTTCTATCGGGTCATCTAAACATATGATATTGACATTTATTTGGTCCACAAATTCTTCATTATCAGGTTTTTCTCTTTTTACCTCTTCTTTTGCTTGTTCTTTTGCTTGTTCTATAGCATATTTATTCAATATTTCTCTTTTTTCATTACAAAATAATGGGTTTTTTGTATTATCCACTGTTGCCGAAAGAATAATATTTATTTCTCTCACATTATTGTCTATTGCCAGTTTCATCATTTCTGCTATCAGGTGAATATGCCCTGGAGTAGGTGGATTCATTCGAGCAATGGTAAATATAACTGTATTTTGTGGTTCACTTGGTAGAAGGGTATTATGTGGTTCACTTGGTAGAAGGGTATTATGTGGTTCACTTGGAAGAGTTTGGCGGGGCTCGGACGGTGATGAAGACCTCTTTCTTTTTGTGGACATTTGTATATATAAATAATTTATTTATGTTCTGTTATTTATATATTATATCGATTTAAAGATATTTTTTTTATAGCATCTAACTACGTGTTTTTCTTGTTTTTCTTTTTGTTTTTCTTATCCGTCGTCTAGTACCGCCATATTTAAGAAGATTTTTGGCAGCAGGTCCAAAATTTAAGAGTTTACTAACTTCGTTTAACAATGCCATAGCAGTAGGAGTACCAGTGTTTAATAAAAATGTTTGGAATTTTTCAAAGTTTCCCTGATTGACATTTTCCATTATTAATTTTATTAACTTTTCTTGATTCTTATTCATTAACGTTTCAATTTTTATATCAATTTGAGGAGCAAATGTATCAAAGTCATTGCTTAGTATTTCAAGTTTAGTTACAATTTTATTGGTAATAGCATATCCTTCTGTAACTTGTGAGCTTATTTTGTGCGATGCCGAATTTATTGAATGTTTTATTGATTTAGACATTTTCTCAAAACTTTTTTCGGTAACTAACTGATTCTCATGAGAAGCAGCCTTTGTTTCTTCAATTGCGTCATTTACAATTCGTTTTATAACAACTTGACTTTGTTGTATGTCAGCTTGACCTTGTTCTATAAGACTTTGACCTTGTTCTATACGCTGTAGTCGTTGGCTTATGTCGAGTTGACCTCTACTTTCACCTTGTTCTATACGTTCCAGCCTTTTGGAAACGTCTAATAATAAATCTAACGCCTTGTTAACATTTTTATTAAGTTCGGCTAACTGTGTAGCTGTTACTGCTTGACCAGCAGCCAACGGTATAGAAAATTTAAAAAATGCAGATTTTATAGCAGTTGCCAGTCCAGCATTGACTCCAGCAATGACAACTTCGCCAGATTTATTGAAAGCATCGGGAATTATATTTTGTAACATTTCTAGGTTACCATCTATACTCTTTATTCCGTTAGTAATTTGTTTTGAATAAACCATAATACTTTTAAGCATCTTAACTATCATTACGGCTCCATGACGTGTTAGTTGTCCACCTTTAACAACCGTCTCTATCGTACCTTTTACTACTCCGGCAAAAGGTATATTACATTTAATTAATACATTTAAACCAACCATGACCGTGTAGTAACCATAATCTGTAGAACAAAAAGAGCAAAACATGATAAATAAAATAAATATACCTATTGTACTCTGCGAAAAAGTTAAAATACACCATACCGTAATTTTTAACATAATAAATGTTAAGTTGAATATCGCCCTTGCTAATAAATCACCAAGTACAGTTAATTTTGATATATAACGAACATCTTCATATTTTCGAACAAGTACTTTATATAAATAAAACAAAAAATGTAGTCGATTCATACACCAAAATTTCATTCGATTTTGGTCTGTAACTTCTAGTGATTGTAAATTTGATTTGTCGTCATATAACTTTAAGGCCATTATAAACATTTCTTTAAACTCATTTTCGCTTATATCTTTTTTTGTTAAACGTTTCATTAACTTTTTCAACGCATTATCACGAGTCATTTGAGAGTTATTACTTGAACTAGAACTGGATTTACGGCGCCTAGAAGTATATGTTGATTTATGTCGCTTCAAAGATTGTTGATAATCGTCCTTATAATTTTCATTTGGGTCATAACGGCGTTCATGTGCTGACTTATGCAGTTTCAAAGATTGTTGATATTCTTTAGTATAATCTTCATTTGGGTCATAAGACATTGTTAGTTATATATATATATATAAATATAAATATATAAATAATTTTTATTTGGTCAGTTGAAAAGTTAGTTTTAACTCTAATAATTCTGTCTAGGGATAGACCCCCATGCAGAAATACCCGGTTGAGTCAATGAATAATTATAAATGGAACCCTTCTTCTTGGGTGCGGTGCATCCACCCGACCTGGCACGCCGTAACGCACTTCTGCGAAAACTAGTATCATAGCTTTTGGTACCTATCGGCGCTTCTAAAGGTAGTCCCACTTTATAACTCGACTTACCCACCGCTATGCTTTTCAAAATATCCGTATACATCGACCCCGGGATGGGCTCTATATAATTGAAATGGCTAGAAACCGGCACGCGTCTTTGTGTAGAATAACACGTATGGACAATCGGCGTGGATAATTTACCTAAAGCTTTTTGCTTAGCCATCTCGACCACGGGAACACTGGTAGCGCGCTTGTATTGGGCTTGTGGAATGGTACCCATGTCTGAGTATACGGGGTCTTTGAACTGCGGCGGAGTAGGACGAAGTCCAGTCAACAGGCCGTAACTATGGTATGGCATAGAATAAGGATATTGATTCGTGTCTAAAGGCCCAGAAACAGGCGCATTCACAAAGCCTTGAAACGTTTGCGAACCGATTGATGTGGTTATTCCATATGGAGTTGTCATTAGTGGTATATTATATACGATGATATTTATTCTTACTAACAAAACATTCAGTAATCAAAAAATTGAAAATTATGTCATATATATTCATATGACATAACTATTTATCTATCTTTATCTTTCTAAAATGATTTCGACTCTTCCCATCGAACTACAGCACCAAATATTCTTTATGGCCTTGTCCTGGCTCAACCCAGCTCTTTACTTGGTGAGTAAATCCCTTTCAACCAATATACACGCGTTCTTATACCAAAGGTATCCTATTTGTCAAAATACAAATAAAAATACAAATATAATCAAAGACAAACGTGAACCCATCTATTGTACAATACTTTTACACGACTCGTTACATACACATACGTTGATGGTTGCACTGTTACATGAAATAAACACGCTCTTGTATACCAAGTGGACCACATGGAGTAAAGAGGTCAAGTCAAAGTCACTGTATTTGTCTAGTTATCTATATTCTGCAATAACCGGGATAGACTCATACAAGTGGAAAACAATGATACATAAATATATCGAGTGTATGACTCGGTCTTTGATACAAATATATACTAACAATAGTAACAAGAATAATAATGATAAACAAGTGGTTCAAAACATATATCAAGTCATGTTTTATAGGTATGAGTGGTACCACGAATATATTCTACCTGTGTTGGCGCGGGCTCTTAATTGAATACTCTTTTTTTGGTTGTTATATTGTTTGAAAAAAGGACTTAAAGACAATCAAAGAATATTTAATGTATTGTTTGTTATTTTTTTGTGTGTTTAAGGCCGCCGCCGGTAAAAAAAGCAATACGCATTGGCCGTCACGATACCACTGTCTCCCTCCACTTTAGTGACCGAAGCGTCATTATAATGGTACCACGACCCATTGGCATTTTTCACAAAAGATGTGTAATGCCCGCCTAAAGAGGTCCCCCCGTGGTGGTTACATACCCCATATAAGTCATATATATACGTATCCTTGTTATACCCCACTATATATTTAGACAGATTCAAGTCAGTGAGAGGGAAGTCTATAAACACGCGATTCTTTTTACGTATGTCGCTGGCGCGTTTGATATCAATAACTAATATTTTGGGAAAACTCCAAAACTGTATGCGCTTTTGGATAGCCTTTTTCTCTCCCGTTGTCTCGTCTTTCCAGCCATTTTCGCCCTCTAGTACTTCTGTGGCTACATATAGGTCTATACAGTTATACAGAGAAGGACTCTTTTGGTGCTGAGGAATAGATAGGTTTAGGACAAAATAATGACTGGGAACCATGTTCAACTGTTGTCCCGTCTGGTTATCTGTTATAAAAGATACTTCCACTCCATAAAACAAGTCTTGTATCTCCGAGTATTCTTTTTCATAGATTTCCTTCAAGGTTTCAAAACATTTGACCGCCACCTTATCTTGTTCACCGTTTATTTTACCGGTTATCGTCACATTGACGCTACGACATATGGCATGATGTAGACAATCCACCAAAAAAATCAAAAATTCGCTTACATCGTTTTGCGAAAAGTCGCTCAATATACTCATTCCCTTGACGCTGGCAATTTTATGAAAACACTTGACAAACCTATTGGGTGTGATGACCGCATTTTCTTTCCACATCAACTCCATCAGGTTCATCCATTCAACCAAAAAAATACCTTCGAAACTTTTTCGCGATAACTCTTCCCTTCTTTGACGCCAATTGTCTAAACACATATCTAACTCATACGTATGAGATAAGACTTGGACCACCGAATTCATATAACATGTGTTTCCCAAATTCACTAATCCAGATAGTCCATTGTCTTTATATTTTTTTATGTCCATGGGTACTCCTTTTATATTATATTTATTTTCTATTATCTTTTTTTAGACGTATTAGACAAAACCCAAGTGTTTAGGAAATATACAAAAGGTTTTGTAGTTTATGTTTTATTCTAAATATTTATTTAGAAATATAATTCATAACTCTTTATTCAACCATGTCTCAATTGAATAGAACCCTTCTTTCTAACTATATCATCCAATATCAAGAAATCAACCGACATATACGCCAGTTACAAGAAATGTCTAACGATGTTACCGATAATATTGTACAAATACTTTCTTCTACGAACAATACTTCTGGTACAACTAACAATAATAATAATAATGCGTCTACAAGTACAAATACAAATACAAATACAAATACAAATACAAATACAGGTACAGGAGGGTATAACACGTATAGGTATAGTAGTTCGTCTATAGATAATCCATTATTGAACTCATTATTTAATACGACTACTAATACAAGTATAAATGATATTATTCAAGCGATGCTTACGTTAAATACAAGTGGATTTACCAATACCAATACCAATATAAATACTGTTACACCAGAAACTGTATCACCTTTTCCCAGTACCGAGGAAATAACACGCGCCACCCGCTCTGTAATGTTTTGCGAACTGGTCAATCCAGTCGATACCAGATGCCCTATCTCTTTGACCGAGTTCAATCAAAATGACCAGGTCATACAAATCATCCCATGTGGTCATATTTTTCAAGAATTATCTTTAAGACATTGGTTCCGTAGCCACGTCCAGTGCCCTTGTTGTAGGTATGATATTCGTACGTATCAACCGACAGCGACAGCGACAACGACAACGACAACGACAACGACAGCGACAGCGACAGCGACAGCGAGTGCTAGTACACCAGGACCAGGACCAGGACTAGGACCAGGACTAGGACCAGGACCAGGACCAAGACCAGGAGTAACGGATACAAATACAAATAACCCAACTACTACTAGTAGTAGTCGAACTGGGACAACTCGTAGAGCCAATCGATTTACAAATACAAATACAAATACGAGCGCTAGTTTAGATGAACATCTGCTGAGTAATTTAATGAATAGTTTTTTATCTGGAACTAGTTCATTGGACCCATCTAATAATTTTTTTTTTTATGAAACCATTTTATCACCAAATCAATATCGTTTTTAAAAATAGATAAATATAAAAAAAAATATCTATATATCTATAGTAGACCTAGGTCTTGGTGTATAGCGAATGACGTTACTAACATTGTTCATTACATAATTAAAAGGATACTTGACTTTTTCATATACCGTTTCTACAAACTCGATATGGTCCACCATTTTTTTACAATCCGTTTCTAATATTATTCGAATGTCGTTAATCTTATCTTCTAAAGAGGCTACTTGTTTAGTGAGGTTTTCAAGTTGTTCTTTGATACTGTCTTTGTTTTCTTCTCTTGTTAGTAGTTCGACTTTGATATCCTCTTCACTCATATATTGTTCCTTTTATTATTTTTATATAAGTTTTTCAATAAAGTAACTAACAATCAACGAAAACAAATAAGCCATCGCACCCCAAAATCCAGCACCAACTTCTTTATAATATGTATCCAATCTGTCTCCAAAGATTTTGAACCTATCTATCGCTATGTCTATCAAGTAAGCTAAACAGAATCCAATCATACTAAAGTAAGTTAACTCTGTCAAATTTCTAGGTTTAATGATTCCTAACGTTAAGTAACTAACAAGCATATTCAAAAATAAAGCCATAGATATTGTCAACCCTGCGGCTAGAGAGGACTTGACGATGGACTCTTTGTAAAAATAAGGTTTCAGTGACTTTAAAATAGGTATATCATAATAGTTCGTCAAGTCATTGAGTGCTATATCACTTGCGCATCCCACTAAAAAATGAACCACAATAAATTTGGCTAGTCTACGAGTGTCCATACTACTATATATTACTTTTTACAAAGATTATAAAGTAATATTATTGCAAAACATTTTGTACATTACTATAATTATTAGATTGTATGTTGTATGTTGTACCTTTGACTTTATATTTTACTAAAGAACATATCCATCGTCTTGTTCTTCTCCTTGGCATTTTTACATTCCGTCAAATACCTGTCAAATATTAAGGTCTTGACTACTTTTTCCTTTATCTTATGTACCTTCGCCTCTTTCTTCTTCTCTGTTGCATCCGTGTCTTTGTTGACTTCTACTACCTCGGCTTTATACTTAGGTATCAAGGCCCGAGAATGTTTCATGACGCATATATCATCTACTAACAACCTTAACAACTGTAACAAAGGTTTCATTATTTGGTTGGTAATATAGAACGCATAGTCTATCTTTAGTCCTTTCTCCTTTATAAAAGTGGGCGTCTCTATTTTATCCCCCTGTAACATCTTGACGCCCTTCTTTTTGGTTTCATTCACTACTATATACACATAAGGGATTCTATCTCCCGAAGTCGGCTTGTTCCCCGGTTCTCTCTCTCCTATTCTATCGGCCAATACTTTATGTGCCACTCCTTTGGGATTCTTATAAGACGAACGCAGCGACTTGGTTATCACCAGTTTGTCCATCGCAATATTCCCACCAATTAATTCCTCTAAACTAATATTCAAATGTTTAATGGCTTTCTTTATATCCTTTTCATATAATATAATATTCATCACCCCGCCATAAATATCCTTTACTATCCCCGCGTAGTCTCTACGGACCAACGGGTTGCCCATATCGTTTCTTTTCCCTTTTTTAGGGTCGTTCTCAAACTTTATCGATGAATACTTTTTCTTACCCAATAAACATAACGGATAAAAGACCTTTTCATATTCAAAGTCGTGCGGCTTCTTTAACACTTTCGATACACAGTTACATATCTCTTTCCCTAATTCTATCGATAACTCCAACGCCTTGTCTCCTGTTATCTTCTCCCCCGTCTCCACATCGGTCAAATTCAATTTAAAAAACACCGAGTCAGTATCTCCATATAGCGTCTCCGGGTTGACTCGAACTTGTCCATACTTACTATCCATAATCGTATCTTGATAACACTCTTCAATCACGCGTTTGGCAAAAGTGAGTAACATCCGGCCCACTGCAGTGGTGGAAGCGGCGATATCTTGGTCATAAAAGGAACTGGTTTTGGCTCCTAGGTTACCATATGCTGAGTTGGCCGTCACTTTGTACGCTAGCTGTCTTTTGTCCAAGACATTTTTCATGGATTCGTCGGTTTCCAAAGGTATTTGTTTACGCGTATCTTTTCGGGTTTGTAACAACTCTTTTAAAATGGACGGAATAATAGCCAGTTCTTCTTTTCCATCAATAGTCAATGGCTGCGCAAATCTACATATTTTATATCCGGTTTTTACTTTTTCACCCTTCTTCATATATCTAAACACATCCGATTGTACATTCACATACGTATATTCGGGTAAGTTATCGTAAATGAACCGAGTACCAGTGGCATCTTTTTCACCGATTTCTTCCACTAGTTGGTTCGATAAGTCATATCTTTTGGTCCATACTTTACTACTAGAGCATAAGTTCTCGGATATCATGATACTAGGATATAACGAAGCAAAATCACCCGTGTCCACCGGGTCCGTATAAATACCGGTCTTGGCATCTAGTACAAAGGCGCCTTGATAGGCATCGTCTTTGGCGCCTTTATCGATGACCGGCATGAGTACACCTTTTTCTCGACACTTTTTGGCGATATAGCTGGTTAGTTTGATTCCTTGTCCTCTAAATATAAGAAAACTCATTGGTACACTACATACTCGAGCCATCTCAACCAGTGTGGTAAATACGTCTCTCTTGTTGAACAAATGATGTACCAGGTTACAATCTTGTATACAATATTTTGCAATAGTGGCTCTGGCTCCGGGACCTTCGTTGGTCATTCGAAATATATCTTTGGGAGTGATATCGTCTTTGGCCAAGCCCCACTTGACAACCTTGGCCTTTGGTTCTTCATGTCCTTCTACTTCGAACCACTTTTCGCCGCGATTCACCGCTGTAACCCGGCATTTCTTGCCGTCTTTATAATAATCGCTACTATGATTGATTTCCTCAAAATGAATGAATCTGTCTTCTTCAAGTCCAGTCATGTTATTGGTATAAATACGAGTACAAGTGGGAAAATGTTCGAGTTTTTTGACTTCGTCGCCGATAAAATATCCCGCGACATAATCCAGTTTATACGAAGACAAGTTTTCGTTTCGGCGAAACCAACTCAACATATCAATCTGTAGGCGGCCGTTCATTTTAATCACCGCCAGTTCATAGGTTCCGGAAGCTAACGTGGTGGTACTTCGGTCGATGTCTATTTTCTCGGGATTATGAAAATCTCGAGTTCCGCAAATCTCGTCTTTATTCTTGGATAACTGTAAAAACTCTTCCACACAGTTTAGTTCCTGTGCTCTTCGAAACATGAATTCATAATCAAAGCCAAATATGTTATATCCAATTACGATATCCGGATTCTCTCTTTGTACCAATCTCGTCCATGCGAGTAAGACTTCTTCTTCCGTTTCGTACGACTCGATTACCGTGTTTGCCGCGGTCGGCGTATCACAGGTATTCAGTGCAATACAATGGTTTAAAAATGGTTCTTTTTCGCCGTCTCGCATAAAAGTTGAACCAATGAACGTCACTGTGTCTCCTTTTAGTTGCGGTAAATGCGCCATCAACGAAATATTCAGTTCATGGATTTTACCCTCTTTGTCAAAGGTTTTATCACATAACACATCGACTATCGTGGATTCTTTGTTTTTATAATTTTTAGGAACTTTTTTCGCAAAGAAAGAACGTTTGGCTGGTGATCCTTCTTCCTCTGCTTCGGCTTGTTTTTCTTCTTCATCTTCTAGGTCTTCCTCTAGGTCTTCCTCTAGGTCTTCCTCTAAGTCTTCATCTAAGTCTTCCTCTAAGTCTTTCTCTAAGTCTTCTTCTGGTTCTTCCACAAGGTCTTCATCTGGTTGTTTTTGTTCTTTTTTATCAAAAAGGGATTCTAATGTATGTTGGTCGCTTTTAGCACTTATGCTTTCGCGTTCTTTAATTTTAGTTTGAACAAGTGTCTGTATTCGACTACGTACTTCGACTTCGGTAAGTATCTTTTTGGGATAAACCAATTCGATGTTATTTATCTGGGGTCCAAATCCGTAGGCAGATACGACACTTTGTACTAACACGGCGCCGCATTCTTCTCTAGGTAAGTTTTTTTCTTCTAAATATTCGATGATGTTGGTCGCCAGTTTTTTGTAGTTTTTTATGGGTACTGGAAAGTCGCCATGACTACTACTGGCTTCAATATCAAAACTCATTTTAATAAAAGGAACCGGAGTTTCCTTATCATTAAGGGCAACAATATCGTCAAAGTCAATGAGAAAGGTGGACGTTTCTTTGATTCGTGTGGTTTTAGAATGAGGCAAAGAAACCCAACCAGAAGGACTGATTTGAGAAATATGAAACGCTCTCAACAAAGGAGGTAACACGGCTTCGTATAGTTTCATGTTAGTAGACTCATATACATATCCATTTTTCAACAGTTTTCGTTCTTTTTCTCCCGTCTTGGAATCGATGATATCCATAAACCAAAGATTTTTGACTTTATTGAATACGGATACATTATTAAAAGTGACTTGTACATATGGATGCTGTTTGCCGGCATCGAATCCATTTAGTTTTTTATAGTGGACCATTTTACACGAGAGAATAGATGCTTCGTAATATTTACCCACTTTGTTACGCAAATGTAGCAAGAGACGGTCGGCGGTACCTTGGTTCCACTTGTCGCTCACCATCACGTAAAAGAACGGTTTGAAATTATCGACAAGAATGGAAGCATTTTCGCCCTGTTCGTTTTTGCCAAACATCTGTATTACAAAGCGGTTCCGGTCTTGTTTTACTCTGTTGACATTCTTACTTGTATTTGTATTTGTATTTGTACTCTCTTCTCCTTCGTCGTAATCATTTTTGATAATCACGTTAAAATCGTATACTCTGTATTGGTATGACATACCGGTCTTTGATGATACTGCTGTGTTCATACTTGTCTATAGGTTTAATAAAGATATAGTCCTTAAGTTGGAACCATTTAATTTCAATTTTCTACAAGGGTGGTTGGAAAACCTGGTTTTCCGCACTCTATCAAAAAAATTGAAAATATTTGGATATATGTTAGTGTATCATATCATACCCTTTGAATAAAATGTTTAAAATAAGAGACTGGATTGATACCAACAAATTATTTTGGGAAGATTTATCTTCTAATCCTAATGCGACGGATTTATTGGCACTAAATATACATAAAGTGAACTGGAACCGTTTATCTGTGAACCCGAATGCGATAGATATTTTGCAAAAATATTTACATAGAGTCAACTGGACGAACTTATCTACCAACCCGAATGCAATTGGCCTGCTGGAAAAAAATATCCATAAAGTAAACTGGAGGTCTCTCTCTCGAAATCCTGGTGCCGTTCCTTTATTGGAAAAGTATCCGGAATTAATTCAATGGCAACCTTTTTGCGCAAATGTTAGTCCAGATGCGATTCGCCTTTGGACCAACAACCTCGACAAACTTGACTGGATTACACTTTGTAGAAACGCTAGCGCCATTGAGTTGATTAAAAAGTATCCCGAAAATATTGACTGGCACGAGTTATCCCATAATACCGCTGCGATTGATTTGTTGATAGACAATATCGATAAAGTAGACTGGCGTGCGTTGTGTTATAATAACAAGGCCGGAGTTATTTTTGAAAAATATCCCGAAAAAATAGAGGAAGAATACTGGTTTCATTTATCCAATAATACCTCCACAGTTGAATTGTTGAAAGGTCATCTCGATAGAGTCAACTGGTTTGCGCTATGTGAAAATATCAACGCGATAGAGTTAATCGAAGATAATCTCCATAAAGTAGAATGGTTACCTTTGTCTTATAACAAATGTGCGATGCATATTTTAGAAAAACATCCACATAAAATTAACTGGCATGGGCTCTCATGTAACCCGGCCATTTTTGAAGTGGATCGTGAAGCTTTGTTACAACGGTGTAACATGTTTAGAGGACAGTTAATGCAACGGGCATTACATCCCGACCGCACAGTGAACCTCTCCATTTATCTAAACATCGGTATTGATATTGATGATGAGAATTTTGACTTTGAAGACTACTTTTAGACCTTTATACCTTTACACCTTTACACTTTGATGAAATATATAAGTAATTATAATACCTTTTTTTACACCTTTTATCATTTACACCCTTGAAGATTTAAAACCGCACCTTTAATTATTTTTTATATTTTTTCTCAAAATAAT
>Ga0136644_10002085_pt1 | contig 15469 bp, 15 predicted proteins | sample C_130820_EF_Meta_FD_94780 | JGI IMG/M metagenome (GOLD analysis project Ga0136644, IMG submission 94780) | Freshwater microbial communities from Lake Croche, Canada to study carbon cycling - C_130820_EF_MetaG (v2) (version 2) | ecosystem: Environmental > Aquatic > Freshwater > Lake | place... | reverse complement strand
GAATTTACTTTGAATTTACTTTGAATTTACTTTGAATTTACTTTGAATTTACTAAATAATTCATTTGGATTATTTATTTTTTTTAAATTTTCTATTTTACGATATATCTCTTTTTTATTTGATTTTTTACCTACATTATTTTTTTTAGATGAACTTTCAGAATCTTCACCATTTATATTTATTCTTTTTAAATTACTTGTTAAATTACGAATATTGTTATTTCGATTACCCATATTTCGATTACCCGTATTTCGATTCCCCGTATTTCGATTCCCCGTATTTTGATTACCCATATTTCGATTCCCCGTATTTCGATTACCCATATTTCGATTCCCCGTATTTCTATTCCCAGGTTCAGATTCTTCTTCCATTTCTGGTTCTTCTTCTATTTCCGGTTCTTCTTCCATTTCTGGTTCTTCTTCCATTTCTGGTTCTTCTTCCATTTCTGGTTCTTCTTCCATTTCTGGTTCTTCATTTTTTGGTTTTGTTGATGATGAATTTTTTTTATTTGAATACAGTAAATTAGATATTGTGAGTCTTTCATTTTTCATTTTCTTTAAATTAGAAACATTATTTTCATAATTGACTATAAAATTATTTATTTCTTCAAAGTCATTTGTTTGAAGTTTCTTTCTTGTTTTTTCTAATAATTCTTTTCTTTTATTATGGTCATACTTAAATGATTCATGAATATCAATTATAATATGATACAACATATGTATCATTTTTTTATATTTTTTATTTTTTTCTTCAAGATTTTGTATACGATTCATATTCACCTTATTTTTAGAATTTTCAGATATATTTATTTCTTTTTCAAACCCATTAATAATTGAACCCAATATATTTTTAAATTTTGGATTTTTACTTTTTCTTTCATTACGAACCTGTTGATTTTTAGATCTATTCGTGGAAGTATTTGTAGACGTATTCATAGACGTATTCATAGACGTATTCATAGACATGTTAGTAGATGTATTGGTAGGTGTATTGGTAGGTGTATTGGTAGGTGTATTGGTAGGTGTATTGGTAGGTGTATTGGTAGGTGTGTTATTAGACCTATTTGTGTTGTTGGACCTATTCGTGTTAGAAGATGTATTTATATTTTGAGTACTATTTTTTTTACTTGAATTTGTATTTTTTTTAGTATTAATACCCATAAAGAAGTTTTCCATACTATAGTATAATATTTTTTATAATTATGAATTATTATAAATTTAATTATATTTTTTTAATAAAGTATTACTTACATTAAGTATTACTTACATTAAGTATTACTTACATTAAGTATTACTTACATTAAGTATTACTTACATTAAGTATTACTTACATTAAGTATTACTTACAAGTATTATTTGTAGGTTTATCAGTAATATTTGATTTTTGAGTTTTAATTCCATTTTTACCAGGAGTGATACAATATGTTTGAGGTTCTTGTAATGCCAACAATTTATCTTGTGGAACAATTGGAATTTTTGGTTCTCCTAAATATCTCAATGATTCTTCTTTTAAAACAGGTTGAGAATTATTTTTATTTAAAAAATACATATACCATTTATTTAAATTATCATCGGGTACAAATAGATACATTAAAGTAGATTGAATACCATACTGTCCACAATCTTGGAAATTTGGATTATATAATCCCATTTTTGTATTGTTTGGGTCTTGATATTTTTCATTCGGCATTGTATAAAAAAATAATAATTCCGTTTTTGAACGTTGAACCATTTGATTTTTATCATAATCTTGAGATAATCCAATTTTATCAAATGTAATATATGATTCTTTATATTGATATAAATTTACATCTTGATTTAAGTCATTGAAAGAAGAGTTAATCAGTTCATCTAAAACATTTCGAGTTGGATATACATTCGTAATTAGAATTATTTTATTTAGACAATCTTTTATATTCGCTTGTGCAATAGAAAAGGTGCTATTTCTACCAGAAAAACTATATTTTCTGTCCACAAGATTCTTAGAAAAGTATTTAATAAAAAGATGATAAATTTTATTATATAATGTATCATTGTTTGAAAATTTAAAATTCAAATATAGAAATAAAGGGTATGAAGGAGACGATGGTGATGATGACAATGATGATGACCATGCATTCTCTTGGATGACTTTAAAACAGTCTTCTAACGATAAAGGAACTGCATCTTTTTTCATAAATTCACATCTTACAATGGGATTCGCAGTTGGGTCTCCTATATTGTCCGGTTTATCTGAGTATATGTCTAAATGAATAATTCTACAATTAAACTGAGTAAATACTAAACGAAGTGCTTCTAAACTGGGAGTACCATGGAGTGGGGAATCTGCAAGATAGGAACAATAGGAACCTGGATAATAAAAATCACTTAATCTTAAAAATTGGTAATCATTTGTTTTGGAATTGAAAAAAGAGATGGGTATATGATTATCTATTTTTAAATACGATGAACCATACTTTTGATTTATTTCATTTATTTGTGGTGAATTTTGTGGAGAGGTCTGATCTGAAAAGTGTTCCTTCTTTTTTTGAGTAAAACAATGAATCGTTAATGTATTAAAATTTGTTTTTTCAAGATATGAATATATTGTTCTTAAATTGAATACTGTAAATAATATATATTGAACAAATAATATAATTAATAAAAAAAATGCAATAAAAAATTCATCATTTAAAGATACATTTAAATATGTATTGCCCAAAAAAAGAATTGTAAAAAAAATAAAAAATATAGATATAAAAATAAGTCTAAATAAGTCCCACATTTTCCAAACTGAAAAAAAATATATATACTTTGAAAATAGAAACATATCAAAAAATAGAACAAAATATAATAATATTATTTTTATAAAAAGTTGATTATATTTTGTCCAAAAAAAAGAATAAATAAATATAATATTTAAAATTGAAATGAAGATGTATGATAGTATGGTATACATTGATTTTAAAAAAAGTTGTCCCTCATCTGAGTTATACATTTTAGATATATTTTCTAATTGAAGAAGAAAAAAATACATGGAAAAAAATATGATATAGATAATTATTTTATAATTATTTACGGAGACAATACAACGTTCTATATAGGGTATTATATAGGGTATTAATTCTTTTAATTTCATATATTTTTAAACAATATAAAAATAAAAAGGGATTACAATAAAACATGAATTTGAAAAATAGTATTTATAAAAATTTTCCGTTTCTTATTGAATATAAAGAAACATATTATGAAATAAAGATTGAATTAATGCCGAGTGTAAGTGAATATGAATATGAAATATATGGAAATCGTAAATCGAGTCATGAATCGAATAAGAGTGGATTATTGAAATATAATGAACCAATACAATCTATCAATCATTTATTACAAAAAAATAAAACAAGTCATGATAGTATATATATACATGGAAGTTTTTATGAGAATGTAGAAGAAAATTCAGTAAATAATATTCCACGATATATATATGTTCAAGTCAAAGATATATATCATATATTTTTTAGTATTAATATAAAAGAGGATAAAAAAAGATGTAAATATTATTCATTTATAGAGATGAATAATATAAGAAAGTATAGTCAGAATATTACAGTTGATATAGTAAAAAAAGAGGAATCAAAAGAAAATATGGATTATGAGTTATATAAATCAATGTTTTCCTATTCAAATGAATCAGAAAATATAGAAATGTTATATGAATCATCGAATGAATCATCTGATTCATCTGATTCATCTGATTCATCTGAAGATGGAAGTGAAATAATTGAAAAATACTATGATTTTGACAAGTTAGAGGAATCTACAATTTAATCCTTTATGAAATATCTTATTGAACTATCATATTGAATTGAATAATAAATTATAAGGAATAACCACTCATTTTAGTATATCCATTTGGTGTAGTAATCCCTTGAATGTCTGAATTTGTATCAAATACACTAACCGAAGAACATAGATCACCAACAGGTTGATAAGATGATGGAACATTTATTAAACAGTCTCTTGAATTTAAATTATCCATGGGTTCATCAATGGAATCATCTGAGTCATCTGAGTCATCTGTATCATGATCGGAATACATCATATTTGGAATAAATAATTCTGTATTTTGAGTCATTCTCCCCTCTTCTTCTTCTGAGGTATTCATGTTCATCGCCGTGTTCATGGCCGTGTTCATCGACGTGTTCATCATATTCATCATATTCATTGGATTATTCATTTTGGAGGGAGGATTTAATAATAATGTTGGTGGAACGGTGGGTGGTATTGTTGTTGATGATCTCATAGTAGGTTCTTCTGGGGATATATAAGACACATTCGACGACATATCTTTAAAATGTTCATCTGTTTTTGCTTTTTGGATAGACATAACATAAACAATCCCTAATAATAAAGAGAGTAATGGACTCTTTGGAAAGAAATATATAATTAGAAGTAGAACAATAATACGAATAATAGAATATCTATATGACATTTCAACATAATGATTTACATTATAAAAAATACGAGATGCAAGAATAAATAGAATAAATACAAGTATAATATGAACATATGTATTATCTAAAAAGAAAAGAGAACCTAACCAGTTTTTTTCAATACTTTTTAACATTCTAGTATCATTTTTATCCATTTATATTATTGAACAATATTTTTTTTATAATATATTTTGAATAATTACAATCATATTAAATAAAATTTATAGGAAATTATAATTATTTTCTTCTATACTATAAGTATGAATCAAAATATATGGGGTTCTCATATGTGGTTTTCTTTACACACAATATCTTTTATGTATCCAATCCATCCAACCAAAAAAGAAAAAGAGGATTATAAAATTTTTTTTGAATCCTTCCAAAACGTAATACCATGCTCTGTATGTAAGAAGAATTATATTCGTCATTTACGAGAACATCCTGTTAAAAATTCATTACATAATAGAAGAAAATTAGTATATTGGGTAATTGACATGCATAATATGGTGAATGGGGAAATTGGAAAAAAAATACTTTCTTATGATAATGTCCTTAAGAAATATGAAGAGGTGTATGGAAAAAAAATTAATTTAGATGAAGTGGAAAAAGATACAAATCCTGCGGAAGAAGATGACGTAGAAGAGATATGGGATACTCCTAAAGTAGACACTATATTTCGTAATACAATACCAAATATTGTTATCTCATTTCTTATCCTCTTTATTATATGTTTAATTGTGTATCTATATTTTTCATTAAGATAAAGAAGTTTTCATAAATATATTTTAAATTTAAATGTAGATTAATGATGGTATGTTTCTTTTCAATATTATAATCTCTTATTTTGCGGAGTCCTTTATGAATAGATAAGAATTGAATATCACCAACCTCCATATTCTGACATTTATTATTCGTATCAATGGAGAGAGATACAGAATGATGAGCAGAGTTATAGATCTGTGAAATATAATAGATATGACGATATTTAATATTATTTGTTGCCATGTATGTTTCTTCTTGAGGAGAAATATGTATTATCTTATAATCATCCTCTTTTAAATTTGTTTCCTCTTGGAATTCACGTTTTGCACTGTCTATATTTTTTTCATCTTCTTCTCTACGTCCTTTAGGAAATCCCCATTCTGGTTCTTGATAATGAAAAAACGAATCTCTAATAATTGTGTCAAATTGAATCCATATTTTAATTTCATTTTGTGTAATATAAAACCCTTGACGTAAAGAATTAAACTTAACTTTGGATTCATTATATTCTTTCAAATTTTTATTATGATTATTATCCCATAATTCATTCCATAAAGTATCAAATTCATTATTTTGAATTTTTATTTTTTCTTCGATTGTTAAAAAATGAAGTGCGTTTTGTAAATAATCCAAATCACTTAGATTGTATTTTCCACGAATAAATTCAATATAATTTAAACTATTCTTACGTCGAATAAATAAATATTCTATCAATTCATCAAAGGATGTATTATAATAATGTAATACACTTTTATAAAATATATTTAACTGTTTTAATTCATCCGTTGAAAATAAATATTTATTTTGTATTTTTTTAGAATAACTAATAAATAAATTCCAATTTATATCTTTAATCTTCCATTTAAATCCAATAATCCCTAAACTTATTATAGGATATAAACATTTTTTAGTATTATGTCCATATTTTCCACAGTTCGAACAGTATATTTTTGGATTCATACTTGAATATGGATTTAGAGTTGGATTTGTATTTGGATTCGGGTTTGGATTCGGGTTTGGATTCGGGTTTGGATTTGTATTTGGATTCGGGTTTGGATTCATGTTTATATTTATTTCCATTCTTACAATTTAATATAAATATTATTTTAAGTTGTTCATTTTTTTTCTATTATTTCTATAAGATGAAAAAAATAATAAAAATAGTCAAAAAAAAGGATGATACGAAATCAAAAAAAGAATTTATGTTTTATCCAGATATTACAGATCCAGAGTTTTACAAAAAAATTTATTCCAAAAAAGAATTTCATGACTATGAAGTAAGTCATGTACAAGAGTATAATGATGAACAACATCATTCTAAAAAAGATTTTACACTTCAACCTTTTCAAAATTTTCTTAAAAATTATATTTCTCCAGATACTCCATACAATGGAATTATTATTTATCATGGAACAGGTGTTGGTAAAACATGTTCCGCAATAACTATTGCAGAGGGATTTAAAAGAAGTTTAAAAAGTATGAAAAAGAAGATACTTATTTTATCCAATATACAGAATAATTTTTATAATGAGTTATATGGTTTTATTAAAGAGATGGATAAAAAAGAATCCGATGATATTGTTCAATGTACGAAAAAAGAATATGAATTAGGTTATGAATATTCTTATTTATCCAAAGAACAACGAGAGAAAAAAATAAGAAAAAATATAAAATCATATTATCAAATTTTTGGTTATAAAAAGTTTGCCAATGAAATAATCGAAAAGACTGGGGGGTGGAAGGAGATGAAAAAGAGATGACTGAATCGATTCGTAAATTTATTTCCCGTGAATTTGATGAAAGGGTTATTATTATTGATGAAATTCAAAATATTAAAACCGATCGTAAAGAAGAACTATCCAAAAGTATTCAAAATATTTTACAGATGATTATTAAATATGGCACAAATATTAAACTCATCTTAATGAGTGCAACTCCTATGTTTGACCGTCCAGATGAAATTATTTTTTATATTAATCTTTTATTATTAAATGACAGGAGACCCATTCTTGATAAAAATAAAATATTTCATTCACATAATGGAACTTTAAAAGATGGTGCAGAAGACATACTTCGAAATATTTTTCAAGGATATGTTTCCTACATACGTTCAGAAAAACCATTTATATTCCCTTTTCGTATTATACCCAAAGAATGTAAAATACCCATTGTCAAGTATTCTATCAATGGAACACCTTTAAAAGAAACCATTGAATATACTCCTTTATTATTATGTAATATGACGGATGTACAATATCAAACATATATGTATTATTTAGATGATAAAATGAAGTCTGTAAAATTATTGGATAATGTGAATATTGGTTTATATGATGAAGAAGAATTAAATAAAAAACAACATTCTCCAAATCGTCAGTATTTAAGTTTATTATTTCATTTATATGAAATATCAAATATTGTATATCCAACCATTGATTTTGATAGTAATACGAAACCCACAAAAACCATAAAAGACTCAAAAAGTAAAAAAAATCCCCAAACCCCCAAAAACAAATTAAAATCCATTGGTATATTTGGTAAATCATCTATTGAAAGTGGTTCAGACAATGGATTAGGAGGATATTATAAAACCATTAAAACCATTGGAACAAAAAATGTAATTAAATATAAATATCAATCTCATGCGATATTTGATAAAGATACACAAGAGGAAGCGCCATTTGCAGATGAAAAACATTTATTCAAGTATTCAACGAAATTCTCTAAACTTTTAGAATTAATAAAAAGTTCAAAAGGACTCATTTTTATTTTTTCTCAATTTATTTACGAAGGAACGCTGCCAATTGCATTAATGTTAGAACAAAATGGATTTAGTAGAGAATGTTATGATGGAGAAGCTCCTTTATTAGATTATGCATCGAATAAATATGGGAAAGGACGAAAGAATGAAATATGTTATTTATGTAGTCATGGTGTAAATCATGTTGAACATACAGATAGTAAGAATCCAAATTTTCATGAATATTCAAAGGCGAAATATATCTTATATTCTGGGAAGGCAGATATTGTAAAAGTGCCGCTTACGGTTGCATTAGACAAATATCGTAATCGAAATAATAAATATGGAAAGGAAATTAAGATATTCATAGGAACTCGTAAGGTAAGTGAAGGATTAGATTTTAAATTTATTCGTCAGATTCATATCATCGATCCATGGTATAATCTCTCTAGACATGAACAAATTATTGGTAGAGGAATTCGTAATTTATCTCATATTGATTTAAAAAAAGAAGAACGAAATGTAGAAGTTTTTCAATATGCTTCGATTGTTCAAGGAGATTTAAGAGAAAGTATTGATTTACGAAATTATAGAATCGCCGAAGAAAAAGATATCATTATTAAAAAAATATCGAGAATTATGAAAGAAACTGCCATTGATTGTTATCTTTTTAAAAATATAAATCAAATTCATTCTACTCGTAGAGTAAAGCAGATAACGGCAAGAGGTAAGGAAATAATGATACCTATTCAAGATGTATCCTATACCCCTATATGTGATTATAAAAAAGATTGTTTTTATTCATGTAAATGGGAACCAAATCCAAGAGATAAATTAGAAATCAATACAGATACCTATAAAATTAAATTTTCAGAAAATGAAATTGATAAAGTCAAAAAAGAAATTAAAAATTTATTTCGTATTCAATTAGTATATAATCTAGAAAATATTGAGAGTCATTTGTCTTTTTTAAATAAGTTATTTATTTATAATGCATTAGAAGAAATAGTCAATAATAAAAATGAAATTGTATATGATAAATTTGGTAAAAAAGGATATATTATTTATCGTGGAGATTATTATATATTTCAACCGTATGATTTTGAAAAAGAGGATGTCCCTATACATTATCGAGTTTACCCACTTGACATAAAAAATAAGTCTGTTGATTTAGAAAATGTTTATGTTGAATATAATGATACAAAGAATAATAAAGTGGTGAAATATAATGTAAAAGATGATTATATTTATTCAAAAATGAATAAATTATATGAAATAAGTTTAAAAGAACATATTCAAATATTATCGAATACTAAATGGAAGAGAGAATATGAATATGCCGTTTTTGGTGCATTATTGAATTCTTTTACCATAGAAGAAGAACAAAAATATATTGAATATGTTCTTAAATTGTATTTAATGAATATTAAGAATTTTTCTAAAAGGGTCGAAGAATTATATTTATTATGCTTGGAATATTTAGGAAAACAAAATCGTTTAATATATTATTATAATGATATTCAAACTAAAAAAGTAAAAAAAGATATATGTATTGGTTATATTTTATATAATGAATACTATATCTTAGCAGATTTATGTGAGAATATTGATCTAAAAATAGAAGATATCGATAATATTGAATTTGTAAAATGTAAAAAATACCTCATTAGTAAAATTAAAAATCAGAAGGAGGATTCCAAAAAGAATACATCTAAAAAGAATCGAGAATTGGTATTTCAATATCCCATTGTTTATGGACAACTTGAATATGAAATAAGTAAAACAAAAAAGACATTTAAAATTATTGATAGAACATTAGAAGAGAATATACTAACAAAACAAAAATTAAAATCAAAAAGAACGAAAATAACGGGGAGAATGTGTTATACTTACAATTATGGAAAATTAATTCAATTACGTTCTATTTTGAAAATGTATCCGATTCAAGAAAAAGTAAAAATCGAATTTTTATGTATGGATATTCATATTTATTTAATATGGAAAAGTTTGATTGAAGAGAAAGATACAATTTGGTTTGAAATGATTATCATATAATATATTACGGTCCAATATTACAAATATTACAAATCTAAATATTATACTAAATATTATTTACTATTTAATATATTCGTATTTATTTGTATTTATTTGTATTTATTTGTATTTATTTGTATTTATTTGTATTTATTTGTATTTATTTGTATTCATACATTTTTTATATAAATAATAGATTCAATAAATACTATAAATAATAATACATTCGGTATATTGGTTATATTATGTAATAATATCCTTCTATTTATATTTTTATCTTCTTCAAAATATTTAGCATATAATCCACATTTTGATTCATCCATTCTACATGAACGAACATAATCATAATTTATTCTACCATTAACAATATCTTTATTACCGAATTTTTTACATTTATTTAATTTTGAAGTAAATTCTCTGTTAAAAATATTTGGTTCATTGTATATACAATTTTTACAGTTTTTATAGTGTTGTGTATAGGGTATATCTATATTTTTTATGTTATGTCTGGATGAACCTAGTAGAAATACATTTTTATATCTCATTAATAAATTATATATTCAATTATTTTTAAATAAAAATTTGAATTTTATAAAATATTATCTTTTAATTTATATTTAATAATTTACCTAAATAATATTCATAATCGGTTGAAGTAAACAATATTCTTTACATTTAGTAAAATTTTATAAATAGTTCACATTAAAAATGATTTTTAACTTAACCCTTTACCTGAATAATATCTAAAATCGTGCACATGGTTTCTTTAAGTTTTATTATAAAATGTTTGTGTAAAGGATTAATAACTTATTTAATTTACTTTTTACTATTTTTATAAAAATATAGAGATGCAAATGTATATATAAAATATACTATTGCCAGTATTGCAATAGTCATTATTAAAACATTAAAAAATTTTACAAAATTACAATACATTGAAGTATCTTCACTTTTACAATTTACAAAAGAACCAAAATTTCCAAATACTCCTGAACCCATTATACCTCCGTTACCTTGCATTGGAGATTGAACTTGACTTGATGAATCATTATTACTTTTTGAAGATCTTGCCATTATATATATTAGTAGATAATTTATATTATTTTATTTTTATTTTACTATTTTATTTTTATTATAATACTTTATTTTATTCGTTCATATTATTTTTTCATAACCCTTTATATAAACATTTTATAATTCTAATTAAAGAATCGTATACCATGTGCACGATTTTAAACATTATTCAGGTAAAGGATTAATCATCATTCTTGGATTAATATACATTACTTTACGATTCTTGAATTTTACTAAACCTTGTTATATTGTCTGAATACTATTATAAAATATTTATGTAAAATGTTAATAAAAATTAAATTATATAAAATTTTATTTTTTAATTTATATTTAATCATCTATCTAAATAATATTCATATTTAATCACATTATATAGGATTCTTTAAATTCATTATATTTTTAATAATTTTATAAGACATTTCAATATCATTTTTAGAATAAATGAGTTTATTATTTTTATTTAATATTTTATTACGTTTTAATGAATTTTCATTTATTTTAATATTATTTTTAATTATTTTATTTTTAATTTTATTCTTATCAACCTCTTCTTTTTTAACCTCTTCTTTTTTAACCTCTTCTTTTTTAACCTCTTCTTTTTTAACCTTTTCTTTTTTAACCTTATTCTTTTTAACTTCCTCTTTTTTACCTTTATATAAGTCTGGATTTTTTAGTCTCCATTCTTTTAATTTTTTTATGTCTTCATCAAATATATTATATTTGTCTGTATGAGTTTTTTTATAATATGTTCTTAATACTGTTAATCTTCTTTGTATCTTTGAATAATTATCCAAATCTTTAATCGCACTCATTAATGCTTTAAATCTTTTATTTTGTGTATTCATTGTTGAATATCCATGTTCTCTCAAACTTAATTCATGATTTAATGGTATAATTACTTTAGGAGTATCCGTCATATTATATATTATTAATATATAAATTATATTATATAATCAATTTATAAATCTCATATAATCAGTTTGTATAATCAATTTGAAGAAATATGAATATATAAATATATGTATCAACATTCAAAAGAAATAACATCTGAACGTATTATTAAGGATATAAAAAAGAAGGTTTCATACTTACATAAAAATGATGAGTATCTAAATCAAAAAAATTTAGAGGAATTAAAAAAAGATAATTATTATGTATGTATTCATAGTATGGGTCATAGATGTTATTTATATATTACAACATATAATGAAAATAAATGTTGTATATTATTGGAAAAAAATAAAATGTATTTATGTTCATTATCTTTTCAACCAGATATATATGATGGAACTCTATTAGAGGGTGAAATGGTTAAAAATAAGAGAGATGAATATATTTTTATTATAAATGATATATATGAATATAAGGGTGATACTATTTCTGATTTAAAATTTGAGTTCCGTAAAGATTTTTTAAATATGTTTATAGAAGACGATTATTTAAATAATACGGAATTATTATCATCCTTTTATTTATCGGTTAAACAGTATTTTTCAAAAGAATATATATATGATATAGTAGATAAATATATTCCATCATTAAGTTTTCGTTGTTCCGGATTATTATTTAAAAGTAATAATACATATGAAAGAGTAAATAATACATTTGATTATATATATATATTCCCTGAGTTTAAAACAAAATATAAAAATAATGTATCCATTACTGATAATGAAATGAAAGAATCAAATGAACCCATAAAATTAAAAGAATTAAATGAACCCATAAAATTAAAAGAATCAAATGAAGAAATAAAAATAAAGGAATTAAAAAAGATAAAAGAAAAGAATGAGATAATTGAATCAAATGAGAATACAGTATCCTATTTAATAAAAAATACATCAATTCCAGAGATTTATGAATTGTATTTAACAAATGGGAAAGAAAAAGAAAAAATATCCTATGCATCTGTTCCAAACATAGAAACAAGTTTATTCTTGAAAAATATATTTAAAGAAAATAAGGGAAATGAGGACATATATGTTAATTGCTATTATCATGAAAAATTTAAAAAATGGATACCCTATGAAAAGTCTAATCAAATAGATACAATCGATAAATTATATTGGGTTCAATCTATAATCATGAGTAATTATATTGAGAAGAAGTAATTATAATATAGATAAGAATAAAAATATATCATTTAAATATAGAATGCAAAAAGGAGGAGATGGATACGTTATAGACGTGAATGAATCTATTGGTGGAATGGCAGGTCATACTCGATATTCAAATAATTATAGACCTATATTTGAGGGACAATTATTACGAGGTGGAAATAATAATAACACAAATAACACGAATAACGCCAATAATCATAATGAAAATCAAAGTGATAAAAGTATATATGAAATTATAATGGAACAACAAAATAAAAAGAAAGGAATGAGTGGTGGAGGATTTACACCATTCCCAGCAATTCAATCGATATCTCAGATATTAGCACCATTAGGAGTAAATGCATTAATTAGTTTAGTTATATTAATGGGTTTATATGATATTAAAGTTAAAAAACCGAATTTAAAAAAACAAATGGGTGGATATAGTTCAAGTTTAACTGAAATTCTAGCACCATTAGGTAAGAATAATTTGATTGTAGTTGTTGCCATTTTATTATTACATACATTTTCAGTAAAACGTTTACAAGAAAAGAAATCAATGAAGAGCACTAAAATAAAAAAAGGAGGTTTCTTTTTAGAAAAAGAGATTTCCGATATTTTAAATATGGTGGGTCTAAATAAAAATGGAAAAAACAGCGTATTACAAAAGATAGATTCATTTATTGGGAGTCATGAAAGTAGTATTCAAACAGGTGGAAAATCATCTACTAAAAATAGTTATGTTGCCAATGGATTAATACATTCATTACAAAAATTATTTGTTTATAAAATTAAAGAAACAAATGAAAAAGATATACATCAAAAAAGTAAAGCGGGGGAAAAGGTAATTCATGCATGGAATAAAATATTTCATACAATTACACCTTTATCCTTTTCCGCATTCGGGACAAAATCATTTCTAAGGGACGTTGTTGAAAATAAAGAAAATTATAAAAAATATATTATTCAAAAATAACTAAAAAGAATCAAGAATAAAGTGGATTATAAATAATACTTAAATAAATTATAATATATAAATAAATGGAGATTACAAAAGAAGAAGATATGATGATGTATATATATATTTCAAAAAAAAAGATTGATAATTATATACTTCAAAATGATTATCAAAACGCTTTTCAATATTTAATATTTGTACTTGGAAGATTGGATAATGATTATAGAAAAGATTTTATAGATTATTATAGTTATAAAATAGTAAATTTTAGTTTTTTAAAATAAAATAATTGCAAAAAAATTTCATATTGATTATATGAATGAAAATAATAATCAAGAAATACAGAATAAAATAATACAAAATAAAATAATACAAAATAATATAATACAAAATAAAATAATTAATGAAGAATCGAATATATTCATTCATACATCGAACTACACATTTGAAATAAAATATACCAAAATGAAATCAGGTAGTGAATATTTTACAATATATAATAATAGAGGGAATTATTGTATTCGAATTAAAAGAGATATTGATGAACCAAATAAGATATACTTACAACATCTACATTTTTTTGAGAGTTGTGCTAAGAATAAATCACTCATAAGAAAAACAGGAACTATTGAAATGTTATTATCTATTTTACAATATGTTCATCATTTTTATGGCACAGAATTAAGATATATCTTTCAAGATGATTCATCAATAACTATTCTAGGACATATGTTAAAATTAAATTTAATATATATTTTATTATATGGTGAGACATGGTATATGAAAAATGTAAAAGCTTTTTGTATTTCTAATGAATTTAATGTAAACTTACAAATTATTAATGAATATTTAGATACAAATAAAGATAATCTTACCATATTTTTTCAAAAATCAATAGAATATAATTTAAATATAAATAATGAAAATAATAGTTTATCAGAAGATATATCAGAAAATATTATATCAGAAGAGTTCATTCATTTAATATCTAAAAATAATAATACAATTACAAAGAGAAGAATATGGCAGGATATAAAAAAAATATATAAAATTTCATCTAGTTCAAGAAACTTTTTACAATTATTATATAAAAAATATGGTATGTCTATTTTTATAATAGTCAATTATTATGAATATTATCAATATATATCATATAAATTAGAAAAAATATTATATTTTGAATGTCATATGCAGATTCCAAGTGATTTTATAAGTAGTATAAATATTTAATTTATTATTTACAATTTATTATTTACAATTTATTATTTACAATTTATTATTTACAATTTATTATTTACAATTTATTATTTACAATTTATTATTTACAATTT
>Ga0136644_10002084_pt1 | contig 15471 bp, 15 predicted proteins | sample C_130820_EF_Meta_FD_94780 | JGI IMG/M metagenome (GOLD analysis project Ga0136644, IMG submission 94780) | Freshwater microbial communities from Lake Croche, Canada to study carbon cycling - C_130820_EF_MetaG (v2) (version 2) | ecosystem: Environmental > Aquatic > Freshwater > Lake | place... | reverse complement strand
CGGACCAAATTACCGAATAAATCGATCTTAATAGTGACTTCACAAGAAATTATTCAAGCTTTAAGTTTAGTTCCTCTGAGAGGCGAAGGGGGATACTTTAGACAAACTTTTAAGGACCGCCTTTCCGTTGATTTTACAGCCTCAGAAAACCGTCAGATAAGCCGAGCAGCCAGCAGTTCCATTTTTTACCTAGTGACTCAGGAGCAATTCTCTGCCCTACATCGAATTCCCCAGTTCGAAATTTATCATTTCTATCTGGGGTCCCCAGTTGAAATGGTCCAAATAAACTCAGACGGGGAATTGAAAACTCTTATTTTGGGCCAAAACTTATCTCAAGGGCATCAACTTCAAGTGGTAGTTGAAGGGGGAACTTGGCAAGGCACTCGAGTTGCTCCCGGGGGAAACTGGGCCTTGTTAGGCGCCACGGTGAGCCCCGCTTTTGAAGATGAAGATTTGGAAATAGCCTCTCGCAGGGAGTTGATAGCTTCTTATCCCCATTTAAGCGATACGATCATTCAATTCACACGAAGTTGATCTGAATTGATTTTTTGAGACCTAAAAAATTAACCGGTTGATAGTGAAATTGAAGAAAGTTGATAGTTTTCTTTTTAAAGCGAAAAAATTTTGCCTGGATTTAGTAGATGATTAGGATCAAAAGCTGTCTTAATAGCCTTAAACAAAGCCATCTCTTGAGGGGTTCTTGATAACTCAACCCAACTTTTTTTAAGAAGTCCCACCCCATGCTCAGAGGAAGCGCTTCCTCCCCACTGCTTGATCAAAAGATAGAGTTCCTTTTCAAATAACTCACAATCTCGAATGAAAGTTTCATGATCCGCCGTGTCACTTCGGACTACATTCAAATGAGGACTTCCATCCCCAAAATGCCCGAAAAGGTAAAGATCACAACCCAAATTCATCGAATAAAAAAGCTTCTCCGCAGCCGTGACAAAACCAACAACTTGGCTGACTGCGACCGAAGTGTCGTATTTTCTAACTTCATTAGTTAGAGCAATACTCTCCGTAATTCCTTCTCTTAAACTCCAAACATCTTTCATTTCAGCGGTTGACTGAGCCATTAGCCCGTCGACCACGAAGTCGGCGCTCAACACATCTTCTAACCATTCCTCTAAACGATTTTCAGACTCTGAGCCGATTCCCATCTCAATTTCCATAAGAACATAAAACTCTGAAGATTTTTCAAGCTTAGATCTGCGTTTGAGTTTGTTTTCAACAGCTCTCAAACAACGCTGACTAAAAAATTCGAAAGCCAAAATCTCAAATGGCCCTTTTCTAGCTTTTTGAAAAAGATCGCTGATAGCTTGTAAACTCGGAAGTGAAAAAAGTAGGACCTTCTCTTTCTGAGGTAGTCTAACCAATTTTAAAGTGGCTTCTGTGATGACTGCCAAAGTTCCTTCGGACCCCACTAAAAGCTGAATCAGATCATAACCGGTGTTGTTTTTTTCAAGCCCGCGATTGAGTTCAATAATGTCCCCATTCATAGTTACAATTTGAAGGCCGGAAACCCACTTTCGAGCCATGCCATAACGTATCACCCGAACGCCGCCAGCATTGGTCGCGAGATTTCCGCCGATTTCGCAGGTACCTTTCGAAGCTAAATCAATGGGCCAAAACAGCCCTTCCTTCGCGCAATGCTCATGAACTGCTTCTGTTACTGCCCCAGCCTGAACTCTCACCGTTCTCCCCAAAGTATCTAAAGGGGAAATCTGGTTCATTCGCGAAAGGTTTAAAACCACTTCGTGATCGGTCACAACTGCACCTGCAGAAAGCCCCGTCCGTCCCCCCGAAGGAATCACTGCGATCTTCAGCTGGTTGCAATGTTTCAAGATATTTGCAACTTGTTCCGTGGTTTTAGGAAGAAATACGAGGAGAGGTTCGCCCTTGAGCTTAGTCCAATCACCGCCGTAAGGGGCGCAATCTTCTTTAGTCGATAAAATAGCGTCATCGGGCAATTTGCCCTGCAAAGCCTTCAAAAGATCTGTTTTTTTATGGTTTAAGTGCATGCCAGAGTACACTGAATTCAATTGAACCAAATTTTAACACAGCGGCATCTCCAGGCTCAACTGCACTCACTCCTTTTGGGGTTCCTGTAAAAATCAGATCACCAGCACAAAGAGGAAAATGTTCACTTATATAGGCAATGCATTTTTCTGGGCTTAGAGTCATTTGAGAAGCAACACCTTCTTGTCTCAGAGCCCCATTTACTTTCAGGGAAAAAGGAGTGGTGAGCCAATCCGTAAACTTCTCAACGGGTACCCAGGGCCCAACTACGGCCGAATCAGTAAAAACCTTACTCACAGTCCACGGGCTGCCTGCTTTCTTCAGGGCCGTTTGCTCTTCTCTTAGAGTCATATCTAATCCCACCGAGACTGCTCCGATAGCTTGAAAAGCTTCGGCTTCGCTGATTCTAAAACCCCCTTTTCTAAGTTGAATGACGATTTCACACTCGTGATGAATAGAGCCTCGACCCACCGGCAAAAAGAGATCCATGCTAATGCTGTGTGAATTTTGGCGCAAGACACTGGGTGGTTTTAGAAACACGACTGGCTTCGCAGGAACAGCATCTCCCAACTCTTTGGCGTGTTCAATGTAGTTTTTTCCTACGCAAACAATTTTGTCCATGTTCCGATTCTCGCCTCGTTTGTGCTTTTAAACAATATGAATTTGGGTTTAAGATACAGTCTCTGAAATTGAGGAAAGGGAAATCGATGATCCAAAAATATTTTCTGCTCACATTAACATTGGTAATTTTTTCTAAAACGGCGACTTGCAGTGAAGACATAAGCACGATGCCGCTACCCAAAAAACTAAGAATAGAAAGTGCCCTACCAAGGAAAAAGGTCTGGGACCGCTTAACAAAGAAACAAAAACAATTTGCCTATCACTTAATGTTGGCTGGTTTGGAAGGTAAAAAACTACTAGCTCATCAAATACACCGCCACTCCAACTCAATTCGATCCTTTATTTTTGACTCTGTTTCCGCAAAAAATATACAGTACACAAAAAAATTGTTGGGAGATGAAGGCTTTCAGGAGTTTCTCACCTATTCAGCTAAATTTCTAGATCAAGCAGGGCCCTACGCGAGCTCAAACAGGAAATATCTCCTTAAAAAGAATTCACCTGAAAAAATTTCTCAGCTGCTCGCAACTGTCGCGCCCAACTGGACCGAACCAACCAAAGCTGAAGTTGTTAAGCTGATGACTGACCCTTCTTTTGAAGTCCAACTTTACCCTGAGAACCAACAAGGATCAGGCCTTGAGCTGACAGGAGGAAATCTTTACGATAAGGGCATTACCGGAACTGAAGTAAAATCTGTATTGGATAAATTTTTAACTATCAACCTCAACTGTAGAGTTATCAGAAAAGAAGACAAACTCAATTGTGAAACTCAAACCACTTCTACCCCCGGTATCGTTGGAGAGACACTCACAAAAATTGTCGGACACCTAAAAGATGCGATGCCGTTGGCCTCGTCAGTCTTTCAAAAAGAACAGATTAAGAAAACTATCGAATATTTTGAAAAGGGAAATGTAGAGGACTTTAGAGCGGCAAATATCGCTTGGGTCAAAGACGGTGCCCGATCCCCCGTGGACATGATGATGGGCTGGGTTGAAGTTTACGAGGATTGGCTTGCTCGCATCGGCTCATGGGAAACGTACGTGCAAATTGTAGATCCTGTGATCAGTAAACAGGCGCAAGCACTAGCTACCCATGCGCAGTATTTTGAGAATGCCATGCCTTACGGAACTTTTAAAAAAATATTTCCTAAGAATTATGCTCCTCCAGCATTGATGGTCTATTACTTTCAGGAACGAGGAAGCTATCGAACGGGAGGTTACAACCTCCCCAACTTTGATGATATTCGTCGCGATGTGGGGGCTAAAAACATAATTCGGTTGCCCCTGCCAGGAGAAACAGAAGATCCTGATTTTAAAGCAATGTGGGTAGAAGCTCTTTCCGAATATGCATTACCCAGTAAAATCGAAGCTATGATAAAGGATCGAGAAAAAGTTTGGAAAGTTATTGTTCTCCTGCATGAAATCATAGGACATGGTTCGGGAACTTACGATGTCACTAAGTTTGGAAAGAGTGAGGATCCCATCTCTGCACTTGGCCCTTTGGGAAGTGCACTTGAAGAACAAAGAGCCGATTTAACGGCCCTTGTTTTTGGGGGCGATAAGACACTAGTAGATGTCGGAATTTATAAAACTCAAGAAGAAGCTAAGACTACCCTACATGAAATGTATGATTTTTATGTGATGGATTTCATGCGACGAACTTCAGGACAGAGAACATTTACAGAGGCTCATCAAAGAGGTCACTGGCTTTTCATCAAAAAGCTATTAGAAGGTGGAGCTGTTGGATGGGTTTCAAAAACTGGAGAAGAAAAACATACGCCTCAAAACGGAATTTTGGTTGTTAAGAATTATGACAAATTCTATGAGGTCTCCAAAGCTCTTTTGGGAGAGTTACAATCTATCAAGGCCAATCGAAATGACGAGGGACTTAAGAATCTGTTTGAAAAATATGCCCCCCTCGATGAAATCAACTCTGATTGGGCTCAAGCGATTATAAAAAGAGGCGAAAACTTAAAAATAAACTCAGGCTACGTCGAACAGCCTTGGAAAATCACATCTAAGCTAAAGTTCGAGCCTCTTGGAGATAAAACTCTCGAGGGAATCGCCCCTTATTGGAGTGAGTCTTTCTAACTGAAAGCATCGCTTGTGCATTGGCTAAAAAAACTCATCAAGCCTATCCCATTTAAGCTTAAGAAATTTCCCTACTCCGAGACGGGAGAGGGGAAATTTCTCTCTGGAAGATATTCGCGGACCAAAGAGTTTTTTCGAGTCATACGAATCGCAATTGAGTTTATCCGGGGGTTCAGAGCTTTTCACTTTTTGGGCCCAGGAGTCACCTTTTTTGGTTCGGCTCGATTTGCCGAGGATCACCCCTACTATGACTTGACACGAAGAACCTCCAGAGTCTTTTCAGAAGCAGGTTTTGTTATCATTACAGGTGGCGGTCCTGGAATTATGGAGGCCGCCAATCGAGGGGCTTTTGAAATTGGCGGTGCCTCGGTAGGTGCGAACATTCAATTACCGATGGAGCAAAAGCCCAATCACTATCTCGATAAATGCGTAACCTTTCGCCATTTCTTTGTACGAAAAGTAATCCTCATCAAATATTCTATGGCTTTTATAGTCTTACCTGGCGGATTTGGAACACTGGATGAGTTTAGCGAAGCACTAACCCTGATCCAAACTGGCAAACTCTACAAATTTCCCGTCATTCTTATGGGTAAAGACTTTTGGACACCCTTCGTTAAGTGGCTTGAGGAAACCCTAGTTCCCAATGGGACTATCGGTCACGAGGACCTGACACTCTTCACTTTGACAGACGATCCGATGGAAGCTCTGAACAAAGTCCTGGAGGCTTCGTCAGCCTTAAACGTAACCCCTAAAGCTCTGAAGGAATTTAGGTGTTCTCAATGTTAAACCGCTTTGGATAGGGTGACTATCCACCCGCTTTTGCCTATCCACAAAGGCTTTCCGGGATTACTCATATGACTACTCATTTAAGTATCACATAGAGATGTGTTCCAATTATGGCAAAACAGTGAATCTTTTTACTTGTTGCAATGGCGCCAGATTGAGCAAGAAACTAAGGAAAAAAAAACCAAACTTCCTCATCCTAATACCGCATTTTACCGATACAATTATAAGTACAAACCATTTTAGATAGAGGCTTACACTATGATGAATCCCAAACTCTTTTCTGTTATCCGAGTTTCTCTTTTGGGCTTTATAGCCATGAACTGTATCTCTTGCGCTCACCAAGCTAAGGAAGTTGCCTTAGTGATCGACACCGAGACCCCAGTTGTCGAACAAGTAGATCAAAAAAGTGAAAATGAATTAAGGGCCTCAGCCGAAAAAATTGAAGAGGCGCAGCCTCAATCTGAAGAAGTAAAACTTCAAGCGGTTGAAAGCGAAGCTAAAGCTGAACCAGAAAACCAAGTTACCTTTAATGTAGCATCCAACGATGCAAATCCTGTTTCGGAAAACAAAGTCGAAGAGGAGCTGGAGCCTTCAAATCCCCAAGTAGCTAAACTTGAGAAAGATTCAGACTCTTCAACCTTATCCAATAGCCAACCGACACTTGCGCCCGAAGAGATGAATCCACCCTCCAGAAGTGTAGCTTCAGAGCCCTCCAAAGAGGAGATCACTCCTCCTTCACAGGTTGAGCCAACGGTAGGTGTCCCAGCTAAAATTAAATATGATGAGAAAGTACCGTCTCGAAAAAGAGAAAACACTAGCCTAGCAGAGCCCGTAAAACCGGAGACTGCTGAGGCGGCAGCCCCAAAAGCAGAGCCCCAAACTAACGCCCTAGGTGAGGAGGAAGATTCTACCCCTCAACTTGCAAGTGTTGAGATTGCTACATTTGTAGAAAATCACTGGCTAGCTGTTTTAATCGGCGCCGTCGTCACAATTGCGGGGTTATTCCTCGTGGTCCGAAGAAAACAGGACGACGACTCTCAACCCATCTAAAATTTCATTCGCTTAGAAATCGCTCCTGACGATGCGCTGAAGGTCGTTTGGGGCGATATCCTGTCGATTGGCTCGCGGGTTTTTTAGTTATTCGATGAACATATTCACCCTTAAACCTTTGATTGGCTTTTTCCATTCGTACGCGAAGTGCCTCTCGAGGAGCTTGCGAAGGAATCAAAGCATCACACCCTTCACCAATTAAATCGGTTCGGCCCGCCTGCTCAAGAGCTTTTCTAACTTCAAAGTAGTTCTCCGGCTTAAAAAACTGCAAAAGAGCTCTTTGAAGTTTTCTATCTCTTAAGTGCTTAGCAATGAAGACTTCTTTTTTTGTAAAAGGATCAAGACCTGTGTGATACATGCAAGTAGCAACGTCAAACGGAGCAGGAATAAAATCTTGAACCTGATCCGGCTTGTAACCATTTCTCTTTAGAAATAAAGCAAGGTCAATCATTGCGTTAAGATCAGACCCTGGGTGACTCGAAATAAAATATGGAACCAAATACTGTTTCGGCTTTCCTACTTCTTGAGTTACTTTTTTAAATTTCTTATCAAAACTCTCAAAGTTATCTATGGCCGGTTTTTTCATGAGACTTAATACTTTTTTATCGGTGTGTTCCGGAGCCACTTTTAAAAGTCCACCGACATGATGAGCAGCCAACTCTTTCATGTATTCATCAGAGAGTTGTGCCAAATCCATTCTCACTCCACTAGCAACGAACACTTTTTTTATCCCCGGTACCTGTCTCGATTTCTTCATGAGAGAAACTAACGGTCCATGGTCCGTCCCCAATAGTTTACAAATCGTAGGATCCACACAAGATTGTCTACGACACTTGGCCTCAATATCAGGGCGACTACAACGCATTTGATACATATTGGCCGTAGGGCCTCCGATATCACTAATGACGCCTGAAAAATCTTTACTCTTTCCAATTTGGGTCAGCTCTTTTAAAACCGAATTTTCCGATCGAGACTGAATAATTTTTCCTTGATGAGCTGTAATAGAACAAAATGTACAGCCTCCGAAGCAGCCACGCATAATCGTGACCGAATCTTTGATCATTTGAAATGCCGGCACCTGCGCTTGATAGGACGGGTGCTGCTTTCTCGTATAGGGTAATCCGTAAATCCTATCCATTTGACCTTGAGACAACGGAAGATCGGGTGGATTAACAACAACTGCCTGCTGATTGTGGTACTGAACTAAAGCCGCGGCATTAAATGGGTTCGTGTGTGTGTGTATGACTTTTGTTGCTTCAGCGAATTCGAACCTATCACTGCTAACTTTTTCAAAAGAAGGGATGGTAATAACAGACTTTCCTTCGTATTCCATCGGAGCAGCTTCAGAAGCTCCTAATGCGTAAGCAACTCCTCTCATGTCTCTTAAAGCTTTCACGTTTTCACCTTGTGAAAGTCGTTTAGCTATTTCCAAAATGGGTCTTTCCCCCATGCCATAAACTACTAAATCGGCTTTACTATCGAGAAGAATAGATCGCTTAACCGTGTCACTCCAAAAATCATAATGAGCTAACCTTCTTAAAGAAGCTTCAACTCCCCCTGCTATCACAGGAACTCCCGAGTAAGCTTCTCTAGCTCTTTGGCAGTAAGCGAGAGTGGCTCTATCGGGTCTCAGCCCAATCTTACCACCCGGAGAGTAAGCGTCATCATTACGGACTTTTTTATTAGCCGTGTAGTGGTTAATCATGGAATCCATATTGCCAGCACTGATTCCAAAAAAGAGTCGCGGGCGACCAAACCGTTTCCAGTCTTCGCAATTATTCCAGTTGGGTTGGCTCAAGATAGCCACACGATAACCAGCCGACTCTAAAACCCTTCCCAAAATAGCCATCGCGAAACTAGGGTGATCGATGTAAGCATCACCAGTCACAATCACCACATCGACCGCGTCCCACTTTCTTTGGGCCATCTCTTCGCGGGTCATTACCATAAAAGACGAGTTTTGAACCCCATCTTCTTTATAGCAACTATTTGAAATTTCATCTAAAATCTTAGTCACTCCTGGCTAAATGCCCCTAGTGATTACCATTTTGGGAGAGTGAAATCCAGTAGCGTGTTTTGTCACTTTTTTGAGGTGCTTATGGCTAAAAAACACTTAGCGATTATCGATCCGGCGGTCAAAACCCCTGAGCTCGATTGTTTCAATCAACTTTCTTTAAGGGCCGGTATTAAAACCTCCTACCATCTACCCGCTCTTTTCGGAATGGATTCACTAAGAGCTCATGAAGACTCGCTGACCGGTTTAATTATTCTAGGAAGCTCTTCTAGTGTGAACGATCGTCATCCTTGGCAAGCCGAATTGGAAAATTGGCTAAAACCTCAACTCGAAAAAAAAATACCTACTTTAGGTTTTTGCTACGGGCATCAGATGTTGGCTTACCTTTACGGGGGTAAAGTCGACTTTATGTTTTCAGACAAACGCAAGTTACAAGGATTTAGAAAAATAAGAATCAATCCCAACGCTATTTGGAGTAGCACAAAAACTGAAGGGGAGGTTTACGTTTCTCATCGAGAGGCTGTTCTCGAATGCCCCCAATCGATGCAGGTCTTAGCATCGAGCCAGGAAGTAGCTATCGATGGTCTAGCTCATAAAACACTTCCCATCTGGTCTTTTCAATCACACCCGGAATCAACCCCACTGTTCTTGAAAAACATGGGGGATTCCAGTCCGGTGAACCCTGAAAGTTTTGAATTCGGAAAAAAAATTGTAGAAGGTTTTCTTAATTATCTATAAGGCAATATAGGGTAGCAGCTTCCTTTAAAAAACATTTAGACACCCGTCTACATTTTTTGTCATCTCTGCAAATAATACTCGAAGAATACGTTTACTTTGAGGCAACAATTCGTGGGCATCTGCATTGCATTGAATTCCCTTTGAGGAAAAGTGGAAGATGAAACTGTGGATATTAGTTGCAGTGACATTTAGTTTAGTAGCAGGTGGGAAAATCTTCGCGGAAGATCATGCCAACCCCGATGCGGCTAAAACAGGTAGATCTGAACAAGCCCCCAAAGCCGAGAGCAAACTTTTTGATTACGTCTCTGCTTGTATGGCAGGTAGACCTATCGGTGGAGCGGATGTGGGCTCTCTTAACTTAGCCCCTAGCACCTCTGATTCACCGTCAAATCCGGAAGCCCCCGCTGGAAATGTGGGAGAAGCCGCAAGTACCGGCGAAACAGTCTTTAGAAATTCTTGTTTAGTCTGTCATAGCGGTAGTTCAGGCCCTCCTAATTTAACCCTTTTGAATGGAACCACTGCCCAAAAATCGATTGCTCAAATTCAAGGTGGTGCTATGCCCAAAGGAAAGTCTCTTACTCCAGCAGAAAAAGAGTCTCTTATTACATTTCTGCAATCAAAACGATAATTCCGGGTTAAGTTAATTGCCCCAGATCTTCGAAAGTAATATGCTTATGTCTCTTTCAGCTTAAAGAGACTCATGAATATTTTTAAATGGCCCATTTATTTACAAACAATTTTAGCAATGATGTTGGGCATTTTGTTGGGGATACTTTTAGGTCCTAAAGCCTCCACATTAGGCATTGTTGCAAAATACATTGTAGAAATAATCAAGGCTCTCGCTACACCATTACTCTTTTTTGCGATTTTCGATGCTTTTGTTAGCGTTAATCTTAAGGGCAAAGGGTTTTTCTGGCTTATTGCAGTCTGCTTAATTAACGCCTGTTGCGCCATTGCGATAGCTCTCACCATTTCTAATGTTTTTAAACCTGGCACCTATTTGCCTGTAGACCCTCAATTGAAAGCACAATTGCCAAATGTTTTGGGAATACACTTTCAATGGGACAAAATTGGAAACAGAGAAAACGCTGCCAATTTTTTTACGGGAACCACTGCTGCGATTTTTATCTCAGTTGTTTTGGGATCTCTTTTTGTATTTCTTAAATTTCTTTTAGGGAAAAGATTTTATTCAACCGAACAGTTTTTAAAAACCATAAATCCGAGAATTCTGGAGTTTCTTTACAAAGTGATTGGATACCTAGTGCACTTAACCCCCATCGCTGTTCTTACTGCGATGGCAAAAGTGGTTGGCGTGCAGGGCTTTGGTGCCATGAAAGGGCTCGCGGCTTACCTCATCGCCTGTGCAGGAGGCATGTTTTTACAAGTCTTTCTGGTTTACCAAAGCTGGATCAAGTTTTTCGCTGGAATGTCTTTAAAAACATTTTGGAAAGAAACTAAAGAGCCTATGATCTATTCTTTTGGAATCAACAGCAGCCTGGCAACTCTCCCGACAACCCTAACCGCCTTAAAGCGTCTAAAAGTTTCTGAAGGTTCTGCCCGACTTGCGGCCTGCATCGGAACCAATTTAAACAACGATGGTATTTTACTTTACGAAGTCGTAGCCGTTTTTTTTGTAGCGCAAGCTTTTGGCTGGCATCTCGCTTTAGGACAGCAGATTCTTCTGGCCCTGATTTGTATCATAGCAACCATTGGAGTCGCTGGAGTTCCTGAAGCAGGCATGATTTCATTGGCGCTTGTGCTCTCCAGTGTAGGACTTCCTGTCGAGATTCTTCCTGTGTTGATGACGGTAGATTGGGTATTGGCAAGACTTCGCTCTGTTAACAATGTCATTGGAGATATGACAGGTGCTATCGCCATTGATGCTGGCTTAAATAAAGCAAAAAAACTAAATTAATTTATTGAAGGTCTACGGTGTCGCCATTTTTCAAAAGCGAAATGGCAAACTCAGTCCCAGAATCAAGTCGTCGAAACAACATGACGTAGCTACGCCCAAACACGGTTCCCTTGAATCCATCCTCAACCACCAAGGCAGTCGCTTCATCAATTCCTACAGCTAATTTCTCTTGAGATTTCATGAGAGCCGACATCAAACGATTTTGTCTTTGGCGAGCTATAAAATGCTGGTCAATGATGAATTGGTTTACGAGTCCAAGCCCCTCAGCAATTTCAACGCTAGAAGGATCTATCTTGGTTTCGTCTCCCCTACCGGTAAGCATGGTTTTTGAGGCGGCTGCAGTTCCTGCACTAAATCCCGCGTAAACAACTCCACTGTGATAACGGTTCAAAATAGCCTGACGAATTTCAGCATCTTGGTTGATTCTTTCCATGAGATCCACTTGGTCTCCACCAGGGATAAAGATCCCTGTAGCCGAATCAATTTGAGCCATTATTTCAGTCTTGTTAAAGCTTTTTTCGTCGGGACTATAACCGCGGATCATCTGTTTGGGATGGTAATCGGACAATACCGATTCGACCTCTTCAAACTCATAAGTAGGATCATCGGAAGCCCAAGGTAAAATCAAAATATTGGCCTCTTTGCCTCCGGCCCAATCGACAAACTTAGCAGCAGCTTCTGGAGTATAACCATGCCCGCCAAATAGAATCAGCTTTTCCGTTCCCCAAGCAGAGCTCAAGCTCAGCAGCATTAAAAACAGACCTTTTATGATGAAATCATGACCGGTGACTTTTTTCATAGGAGGGTGGTTTAAACCATTTCTTCAATGAGTTCCAGTCCCATGATATAAAATTTTGATGAGTCCCCATTATATTTCCCTGTCCCTCACTCAATTAGCTTGGGCGGGGGGTCTCATCTTGGGCAGTGGGCTTCTAGGTCTTTACTTAAGGTTAAAAATCACAAAATCCCTTTGGATTGCAGCAGTTAGGACTGCTCTCCAACTTTTTGCCATGGGGTTTTTACTTCAGTGGATTTTTCAAGCTCAATCGCTAATTTGGGTCTTAGTTATGATGGCAGCCATGACCTGGGTTGCAGCCTGGACCTCCACTGAGCGGTCGGTCCGTCCCTTTCCAGGTGTCCTATGGAATAGCCTACTGGCAGTCTGGCTAAGCTCCTGGTCTCTACTGATTTATGGCTCTTTCGTGGTTTTTCACATCTCAAAATGGTCCGACCCCCAATACGTCATCCCGCTTTTGGGTATGATCCTGGGAAACTCCCTCAACGGAATTTGTTTGGCCTTAGATCGATTTACAGAGGAGCTATTTTCTAAAAGAGACCAAGTAGAGCTGTCTCTATCTTTAGGGGCCACAGCTTGGGAAGCTGCCAGACCCGCACTCGTCACAGCCATTCGCACCGGAACACTCCCAATTATCAATTCCATGATGGTGGCTGGCCTTGTGAGTCTTCCTGGAATGATGACCGGACAACTGATCGCAGGGGTCAGCCCACTAGAAGCTGTGAAATACCAGATTGTGATCATGTTTTTAATTTCAACTAGCACAATCCTAGGAACTATTGTGGTTTCCTTCTTAGGATATCTTAAGCTTTTCAATTCCAAGCATCAGTTTGAATATTGGAAAGTGGGGCAAAAAAAATGACCCCCATTTTAGAAATAAAAAACATCACCAGTGAATTGTCTAAAATGGGTGCACCCATTTTAAACTGTCTCTCTTTTTCTCTAAATCCCAAAGACAGACTAGTTCTTAAAGGGCCTTCAGGATCGGGAAAATCATTACTTCTTCGTTCCCTTATTTTTTTAGATCCCATTCGTTCGGGAGAAGTTTGGTTTCAAAATCAAAAAGTAAAACCGGAAGAGATTCCAAACTACCGAAGCCGAGTCATTTATCTCGGTCAAAAACCAAGTCTTCTTGAGGGTTCAGTTGAAGACAATCTGAAATTTGCTTTTCAATTAAAAACCCATCAAAACAAAAAGTATGACCGTTTAAGCGTTTTAAAAGTCATCAAGCTTTTTAATCTTGAAGAATCTTTTTTGAACCAGCCGGCTAAATATCTTTCAGGAGGAGAGGGGCAAATAGTGGCTCTCGTTCGAGCACTTATTTTAGAACCCCAAATTTTACTCTTGGATGAACCTACCGCTTCTTTAGATGCTAATCGCAGCGAAGCTTTTGAAAAATTTATGTTTCAATGGGTCGAGGAATCTCAAGACAGAGCTTTTATCTGGGTTACTCATCATCGTGAGCAAGAAGAAAAGGTGGGAACAGCTTTTCTAAGTTTGGAAACAGGAAATTTAAAATAAACTGAGGCTGACTATTTAGTCAGCCTCAGATTTAAGTTTTACTTTTTATTGCCTTTGGGCTTCTGATTTTTTTCATGCCATTCTTTCATCTGGTCATGACAAACTTTCATGGCCGCTCTATCTTTGGCATTGGAAACACAAGTTCTGTTTTCCTGTAGTTTGTTGATATGCTCCTGCATACGTTTTAAAACATCTGTTTTAAAACCCTCGAAATCAGGATCGTTAGCCATGCCTGTCGAAGCTACTAGCAATCCCAGACTCAAAACAAAGCAACTGAATTTTTTCATACGCTCTCCTTGAACGAATTTATTGGTACGAAGGAAAGTTTACAGAAATAAACTAAAAGGATCTAGTTTTTCAGATTTAAAAAAGAGAGGGGTTACTAAATGGCTCCCGGGGAGGGAATCGAACCCCCGACGCGGTGGTTAACAGCCACCTGCTCTACCGACTGAGCTACCCGGGAACAAAACCGCATATTGTCAAAGGTTGGGCCAGTTGTAAAACCCATTTTTTAAGTTCTTAAAACTTTCAAAATCTGTTTAGAAGACGACTTCAAAGTATCAAAAACCCCCACCCCTTTGACCGCGACAGCTTCAAACTCCTCAGCTCCGAAAGTGTTAAGCTGATCATGTAATACCCTTACCGGAACCGGGTTTTCTACATCTCGTTTGTTCCATTGGAACACAAAGGGGATCTGGTGCATGTCATACCCCTGTTCTCTTAAATTACTATCCAGAGACTTCAAACTTTCTAAATTATCTTCCATCCGGTCCACATTAGAATCGGCCACAAAAACTATCCCATCAACCCCTTTGAGGACCAATTTACGGCTGGCATCATAAAAATGTTGTCCGGGAACGGTATAAAGATGAAAACGCGTTTTAAAGCCTCTAATCTCACCAATATTGAGAGGCAAAAAATCAAAAAATAGGGTCCGTTCGGTTTCTCCGGTCAAAGACACCATCTTCCCTTTACTGTCGGGATTGGTAGTGTTGTAGATGTACTGCAAATTGGTCGTCTTTCCGCCCAAACCTGGGCCGTAGTAGACGATTTTGCAATTCAACTCTCTAGCGGCGTAATTAATAAAAGACATTGTGTTTACTGTACTATAACGAAACGCGATTCTGAAGCGCCTTACCCAAAGTCGCCCCATCTAAATATTCAATTTCGGCCCCTACCGGTATTCCATGGGCTATACGGCTTACTTTAATGCCATTGTATTTGATGAGTCTTGCAATATACAAGGCCGTTGTATCCCCTTCGACAGTGGGGTTGGTAGCTAAAATAACCTCTTTTATTTGGCCCTGCTGAATTCTGTTTTGGAGCTCTCTAATTTTTAGCTTGCCCTCATCAATTCCATCCAAAGGAGAAAGTGAGCCATGAAGCACATGATACTTACCATTAAATTGACGGCTTTTTTCAAAGGCCATGACATCTGAAGGTTCTTCGACCACACATAAAATCTCATCAGAACGTTCAGGGTTGTTGCAAATTTCGCAAGTGGCCTCTTCGGTGAATGTACAGCACTGAATGCAGGAATGAAGTTTTTCTCGAGCATTTTTAATGGAACCCGAAAGACCAAGAGCGAAATGTTCAGGTTGTCTTAAAATAAAATAGGCCAAACGAGTAGCCGTCTTTTCACCAATCCCGGGGAGCTTTTTAAGTTCACAGATCATTTCATCTAAAGCTTTAATCCCCTGACCTGAGTTTCCACTTTTAAATGTCATTATATCTCCACCCGAACATCTACAATTTCCGCCCCAAAAATTTCCTTAGCTTGGGAAACTGCGGGATGTTCTAAAGCATCTTTACGCAAAGCTGCTTCTTCAATTTGTCGCCCTTTTTCTAAACTCTGCTTGGCGTTAGCTTCTGAATTTGAAAACTTAAACGAGGATTGAGGCCCGAAAAAAGTTTTCACAAAATG
>Ga0136644_10002083_pt1 | contig 15476 bp, 16 predicted proteins | sample C_130820_EF_Meta_FD_94780 | JGI IMG/M metagenome (GOLD analysis project Ga0136644, IMG submission 94780) | Freshwater microbial communities from Lake Croche, Canada to study carbon cycling - C_130820_EF_MetaG (v2) (version 2) | ecosystem: Environmental > Aquatic > Freshwater > Lake | place... | reverse complement strand
GCGGTGACGTTGATTTTGAGGGTGTGAAAGAAGTCGCCAGTTACATCACCCCGGTGCCTGGTGGCGTGGGCCCGATGACCATCACCATGCTGTTAGTCAACACCCTTGAAGCGGCTGAAAGCGCCTCCAGCTTCAACTGATCACAGCTTTTTCAACCACCGTTTCCATCCTCAGCACACCATGACCAATCCCCTGCTCGACTTCGCCGACTTACCCTTGTTTGATGCCATTCAACCCGACCACGTCCCCGCCGCGGTCGATGCCTTGTTGATACAAGCCGAAAGCGCTCTGGCCCAAGTCACGCAAGACAGTTTTCCGGCCGAATGGCATGCCATTGCGCAAGTGCTGGACGTGGCCACCGAACGCCTGGGGCGCGCTTGGGGCGCAGTGAGTCACCTGAACAGCGTGGCCGACAGCCCTGAGCTGCGTGCCGCCTACAACGCTGCCTTGCCCAAGGTCACCGAGTTCTGGACCCGACTGGGGGCCGACGAGCGCTTGTATGCCAAATACAAAGCCATCGACACCGCGGGCTTGAATCCCGCGCAGCACAAAGCGCATCTGAACGCCATGCGCAACTTTGTCCTGGGCGGTGCAGATTTGATTGGCGAGGCCAAAGGGCGCTTCGCGCAGATTCAAGAACGTCAAGCCGAAGTGGGACAAAAGTTCAGCGAAAACACTTTGGATGCAACCGACAGCTACGCTTTATTTGTCAGCGCCGAGGAACTGCTGGGCGTGCCCGATGACGTTCAACAAGCTGCACGCGCCGCCGCCGAAAAAGACGGCCAGCCCGGCTACAAACTCACGCTGAAAATGCCTTGCTATTTGCCAGTGATGCAGTTTGCGCAGAGCAGCACCTTGCGTGAAAAGTTGTACCGAGCCTACGTCACCCGCGCCTCCGACCAGTCCGAAGGTGATGCAAAGCGCTTTGACAACTCCACCCTGATTCAAGACATTCTGGCCCTGCGCCGTGAAGAAGCGCAGTTGCTGGGCTACGCCAATTTCGCCGAAGTTTCGCTGGTGCCCAAAATGGCCGAGTCGCCTGACAAGGTGATCGCTTTCTTGCGCGACTTGGCAGCGAAAGCCCGCCCGTTTGCACTCCAAGACGTGGCCGACTTGAAAGCCTTCGCTGCCGAGCACCTGGGCTTAGACGATCCGCAGGCTTGGGACTGGCCCTACATTGGCGAAAAACTCAAAGAAGCCCGTTACAGCTTCAGCGAACAAGAAGTGAAACAGTATTTCACCGCGCCCAAGGTGCTGGCGGGCTTGTTCAAAATCATCGAAACCCTGTTCGAAGTCAGCATCTTGCCGGACAGGGCGCCCGTGTGGCACCCGGCAGTTCAGTTTTACCGCATCGAACGTCAAGGCGCACTGGTCGGCCAGTTTTACCTGGACCAACCGGCGCGCAATGGCAAGCGCGGTGGCGCATGGATGGACGATGTGCGCGCCCGCTGGCTGCGCCCCGACAACGGACAACTGCAAAGCCCGGTGGCGCATTTGGTGTGTAACTTTGCCGAAGGCGTGGACGGCAAACCCGCCTTGCTCACACACGATGATGTGACCACCTTGTTCCACGAATTTGGCCACGGCTTGCACCACATGCTCACGCAAGTGAACGAACGCGACGTGTCGGGCATCAATGGCGTCGAATGGGACGCTGTCGAGTTACCCAGTCAGTTCATGGAAAACTTCTGCTGGGAATGGCAAGTGCTGCGCCAGATGACCGCCCATGTCGAGACGGGTGAACCCCTGCCCCGCGCCTTGTTTGACAAAATGGTGGCCGCCAAAAATTACCAAAGCGGTTTGCAAACGTTGCGCCAAATCGAGTTCGCATTGTTCGACCTGCTGCTGCATTCTGTTCACGATCCCGCGCAGGACTTCATGCCCTTGCTCAATGCCGTGCGCGCCGAAGTGTCGGTCTTACCCTCGCCCGCATTCAACCGTTCTGCGCACACCTTCAGCCACATCTTTGCAGGCGGCTACGCGGCTGGCTACTACAGCTACAAATGGGCTGAAGTGCTGAGCGCGGACGCTTACGCCGCGTTTGAAGAAACTGTGCACAGTGACGGCAGCCATGACATTGAGACCGGTCGACGTTACCGTGAAGCGATTTTGGAAGCTGGCGGCAGCCGCACCGCAATGGAATCATTCAAAGCTTTCAGGGGCCGCGAACCGACTTTGGATGCGTTGTTAAGGCATCAAGGCATGAGCGCGTAATCCTCTGGCTTTTTGAACTTAAAACGTCAATGTCTTGACGCCAGCTGATGTACCGAGCAAACACACATGCGCTTTTTGGTGGGCAAATACACCCACCGTCACCACGCCAGGCCACTGGCTCACCTGCGTTTCAAATGCCAACGGGTCGGTAATGTGAAGGCCTGTCACATCCACAATGTGTTGGCCGTTGTCTGTGACCAGGGGCTGTCCATTCGTTTGCCGAAGCTGCGCCAAACCGCCAAAGGCAGTAAATTGGCGCATGATGCGGGCACTGGCCATGGGAATGACTTCCACCGGCAGCGGAAAAGCGCCCAAGGTTTTGACCCACTTGCTTTCATCCGCAATGCAAACAAACTGGCGCGACTGCGCAGCCACAATTTTTTCACGGGTGAGCGCGGCGCCGCCGCCTTTGACCATGTAGCCCTGAGCGTCGATTTCGTCCGCGCCGTCGATGTAAACCGACAACTCACCCACCTCGTTGAAATCGAACACCGGAATGCCCAGAGCCTTCAGACGAACGGTGGACGCCTCAGAGCTGGACACCGCCCCTTTGATCTGATTTTTCATGCTGGCCAGCGCCTCAATGAACTTGTTGACGGTGGAGCCTGTCCCCACGCCGACAATCTCGCCGGGAACCACGTAATGCAGGGCCGCTTGGCCAACTAAAGCTTTGAGTTCGTCTTGTGTCATGTGAAATTCAAGGGTTAAAAAAACAGGCTCATCGGAAAGAACCCGGAAAACAGCTGGAGGTTTGCGACAATCCTGTCCATCGCACAACCCGCAAGCGCAAATTATCCAATGATTAACCTGTATCCCCTGGTCCGCCCATTTTTATTTGGCATGGACGCCGAAGCCGCCCACGACTTGACCCTGAATGCGCTTGCCAAAACCCAAAACACTTTTCTAGACGCGCTGTACCGCCAGCCTTTTGTCAGTGACCCGATCACTTTGGCCGGTTTGCAGTTTCCCAACCGGGTGGGCCTGGCTGCGGGTCTGGACAAAAACGCGCGCTCAATTGACGGTCTGGGTGCCATGGGCTTTGGCTATGTCGAAGTGGGTACCGTCACGCCCAAGGCTCAGCCGGGCAATGACAAGCCGCGCATGTTTCGGCTGCCAAAGGCCGAGGCCCTGATCAACCGTTTGGGTTTCAACAACGAGGGTCTGGAGGCCTTTGTGGCCCATGTCAAGCAAGCGAGGTTTCGCCAACAGGGCCGCCTGCTCGGTTTGAATATCGGCAAAAATGCGCTGACGCCGATTGAAAATGCCACTGCAGACTACCTGATTGCATTGACAGGTGTCTACCCGCACGCCGACTATGTCGCGGTGAATATCTCCAGTCCCAATACCAAGAACCTGCGCGCCCTTCAAAGCGACGCGGCCTTGGACGGCTTGCTGGGTGCCTTGGTCGAACGCCGTGCCCAACTGAGCGTGCAACATGGCCGCCATGTGCCCTTGTTTTTGAAAATTGCACCGGATCTGGATGAAGCCCAAGTGCGTGTGATTGCCACCACTTTGCTTCACCATGGCATGGATGGCGTGATCGCTACCAACACCACCTTGGCGCGTGAAGCGGTGCAGGGAATGCCGCATGCAAATGAAACCGGCGGTTTGTCAGGCACCCCGGCTTTTGAAGCCAGCAACCGGGTGATTGCCCAATTGCGTGAAGCCTTAGGCGCTGGTTTTCCCATCATCGGCGTGGGTGGCATTTTGAGCGGACAAGACGCGATCGCCAAAATCAAGGCGGGCGCCGATGTGGTGCAGATTTACACGGGTCTTATTTACAAGGGCCCAACATTGGTGACGGAAGTGGCAAACGCACTGAAAAAAACTGCTTTACCGAACCCAGCCTGATTTTCATGCCAACTGGACGGGTACTTTTTCGGAGATTGTGTCTTGAACTCTTATTTATCTGGTGGAAATTCGGGCCGGAAAACGGCTGTCCAATGGACACGCATCGTCGCTGAAGCACTGATGGAGCAAGACGCATCGTCCGCTACCCAAACCGCGCAGTGATCCGAATCAGGCCTTGCTCAGTCTTATCAGTTTGATGTGGTCAAGATGCGGTGTGTCATTTCGGCAATGGCCAAAGAACTTGTCAAACCCGGCGATTCAATACCATGCAAATTGACCAAGCCTGCCATCCCGTGCGCTGGGGGTCCTTGTACGGCAAAATCAGCCGCCACATCGTGGGGGCCGCTGATTTTGGGCCGGATGCCCGCATAACCCGCTTGCAAAGCACCGTCCGGCAAATCGGGCCAGTATTTGCGGACTTCGGCATAAAAAACATCTCCGCGCTTGGGATCAACCACCAAGTCCTGGGGCGAATCAACCCATTGCACATCGGGGCCGAATTTGGCTTGCCCGCCCAAATCCAAGGTCAAGTGCACCCCCAAACCGGCCGCCTCGGGCACCGGGTAGATCAGGCGGGAGAAAGGTGAGCGACCTGCCAGTGTGAAGTAATTGCCCTTGGCGTAATACGCGCGGGGCTGGAATTGCCCCCTCAAATCTGTCATGGTGCGGGTCAAGCTGGGCGCATGCAATCCAGCGGAATTGACCAGATGACGGCAAGCCAGTTCCGTGCCGTCGCGCATGACAACGAGGTGCGGGTGCGCGCAGGGTCCTCGGCCCAAATGCACAGACTGGACGGGCGAATTGAGCGCCAGCAAACCACCAGCATTTTCCAAGTCACCCAAATAAGACAACATCAGCGCGTGGCTGTCCACAATGCCGGTGCTCGGGGAGTGCAAAGCCGCAACACATTGCAGTGCTGGCTCCATACCCACGGCTTGATGTTGGGTCAACAAGACCAGATCCGGCACCCCGTTGGCGTGGGCTTTGGCCTGAATCAAGCTCAGTTGTGCCACTTGATCGGGTGATGTGGCGACAATCATTTTTCCGCAGCGTTTGTGTCCCACGCCTCTCTCGTCGCAATAGGCGTAAAGCATGTCTTTTCCTTGCACGCACAAGCGCGCCTTCAAAGAACCCGCCGCGTAATAAATCCCGGCATGGATCACCTCACTGTTACGTGAACTGGTGCCTGTACCGATCGCATTTTCCGATTCCAGTAACAGCACTTCATGGCCCTGCAAGGCCATGGTCCGAGCCACTGCCAGGCCCACCACACCTGCTCCTACCACGACCGTGTCTACTGTATCCATGGTGTCTTTGCCTTTAAACACAAAACCCGGCAAAGCCGGGTTTTGGAGCGAGTCATCATCGGCTTGAATTTAAGCGAAATTGGCTTCCGCAAAAGACCAATTGACCAACTTGTCGAGGAAGGTTTCAACAAACTTGGGGCGCATATTGCGGTAGTCGATGTAGTACGCATGCTCCCACACGTCCACTGTCAGCAAAGCGGTGTCACCGGTGGTCAGCGGCGTTCCCGCAGCGCCCATGTTCACGATGTCCACAGAACCGTCTGCCTTTTTGACCAACCAAGTCCAGCCGGAGCCGAAATTGCCGACTGCGCTTTTAACAAAAGCTTCTTTGAAGGCAGCGTAGCTGCCGAACTTGGCCGTGATGGCGGCTGCCAATTCACCAGAAGGCTCACCACCACCGTGGGGCTTCATGCAGTTCCAGAAGAAGGTGTGGTTCCAAATTTGAGCTGAATTGTTGTAGATGCCACCGCTTGATTTTTTGATGATCTCTTCCAAGCCCATGCCCTCAAACTCAGTGCCTTTTTGAAGGTTGTTGAGGTTAACGACGTAAGCATTGTGGTGCTTTCCGTGGTGGAATTCGAGTGTTTCCTGGCTGTAGTTGGGGGCCAATGCATCGATGGCGTAAGGCAATGCGGGCAAAGTATGTTCCATGAGATCCTCTTGAAGTGTTGAAAAACAATTTACATATTGTAGGTCGAGCCAGTGCAACACGTCCGCCTTCCACCAAAAGATCTCAGGGCTTGAGAGGTTGTCCTGCCACGATCATGGGCACCCGACCATCTGCCAGCGTAGCCAATAGCGGCTGCCCAGCATGAATGCTATCAACTGAAGTAACAGCTTGGCCATTGTCTTGGGTGAGCCAAGCGTAGCCCCTGTGCAGTACCAGACTTGGATCGAGCAAGGTCAAACGCAGTTGTGCCCTTGCGAGCCTCTCGCGGCGAGTATCCAGATCGTGGCGGACAACTTGCGGCAAGCGCTGCGCCCAACGCATCAGCACTTGCCGATGTTCGCGCCCTGAATGCACACGGCCAAATTCAAGTTGTTGCGCCAGTCGGCTGAGTATCAACTGGTGTCCCGCAATGCGGGATGAAGGACGACCAAAACGTGCTGCAAGGGCATCAACCCGCTGAGCCTGTCGGTCCAAATGCCTGTGCAATGCAGCGTCTTGCCGATCTCGCAAAAGAGCCAAAGCACCACGCCAAACCTGCAAAGGCTGACATGCCATTTCAGCCGCCGCAGTCGGTGTAGGGGCTCGGACATCCGCCACAAAATCAGCGATCGTGAAGTCGGTTTCGTGGCCGACACCGCAAATGATGGGAACCGGACTGTCCACGATAGTCAACGCCAGTTGCTCGTCATTGAAGGACCACAAATCTTCCATCGAGCCACCGCCGCGAACCAGCAAGATCACATCGATCGGTTGTTGATCTGTCTCAATGAGGGCGTAAAGCGAGCGCAGCGCCATGACCAAACTGGATGCTGAATTGGCCCCTTGTACGGCTGCCGAGGACAGAATCACGGGTATGTGAGGCACACGCCGCTGCAAAGTCGTGACGACGTCATGCCAGGCGGCGGCGGCCAAAGAACTCACAACGCCAATGCCTCGCGGCATCACAGGCAGGCTGCGTTTGCGAACGGGGTCAAACAAACCCTGTGCTTCCAATTTGACTTTGAGGCGCAAAAACTGCTCAAACAACATGCCTTGCCCCGCCCTTTGCATGGACTCCACCACCAACTGCAGATCGCCTCGGGCTTCGTAAACACCTAAGCGACCTCGAACTTCGACCAATTCGCCATCCTTTGGCGAAAAATCGAGCAAGCTGGCGGATCTTTTGAACATGGCGCAGCGAATCTGCCCGGTCGCATCCTTGAGCGAAAAATAACAATGACCGCTTACGGCCCTGGAAAACCCCGAAATCTCGCCCCGAACCGCGACAGGATTGAATCGGGAATCCAAAGCATCAGCAACCGCGCGGCAAAGCGCACCGACCGCCCAGACACGCGTTGAATTCAGCGGCTTGTCATCGTTCATACCTTATTCCAAAGGGCTTGCGATTGCATCTGGAATTCCCAAAAAACAACGACCGATTGGAGGTACTCCACAAAATACGCCAAATGGATTACAAGTTTAAAATTTTCCATAAAGCACATCAATAAATAACTTTAAGCCCATGATTTAATTCAATATTGTGAAATTAATTTTTGCTAAGTCAGGAAAATAGCTTGTCGGAACAACATCATTTTTAAGCCAAGGCGCGGGTTCTTCACAAAGTTATCCACAGAAATTGTGGGTAAGTGTACCGGCTTTGCGAGGCACCTGAATGCGCTGCTGGTTCGTACATAATCGGGGCACGTTTGAAAGCAATCTGTTTGCTTTTTGAATATTGGAAATCATGGAAGGAACCAAACTTTGTTGTCCATCATACAAGCCGCCGGCTGGCCCATTTGGCCTTTGATCCTTTGTTCCATTTTGGCGGTGGCCTTGGTCATTGAGCGTCTCATTCAATTGCGAGCCCATCGGGTATTGCCTCCGCAAACACTTGAAAAAGCCATTCAATTGACCCAAGATGGATTGCCCAGTCGCGACCGCATCATTCAAATCGCAAGCATGGGGACACTGGGTCCTATCTTGGCAAGCGGGCTGAATACATTGGCGCATTCACCATCAGCAACAGACGGTGAAATTCGAGACACCATGGAAATTGCTGGGCGTCTGGCCGCACGCGATTTGGAACGTTATTTGTCCGGTCTTGCCACCATTGCTTCTGCGGCCCCGCTGTTGGGCCTGTTAGGTACGGTCATTGGCATGATAGAAATTTTTGGCTCGCAGTCACCCTCCAACAATCAACCAGCTCAATTGGCTCATGGCATTTCAGTGGCTTTGTACAACACGGCTTTTGGTCTTGTGATCGCCATTCCGGCGCTGATGTTTTGGCGATACTTTCGGGTGCAAGTTGACAATTACCTGTTGACCATGGAAGCTGGGGCCGACCGTTTCGCACGCCATTTAGCACGGTTGCGAAGCTGAGTGGAGGTTGACCTTGAAATTTCGCAAAAGCTCCCACGCCGAACCAGAGATCAATCTGATTCCCTTCATTGACATTTTGCTGGTGGTGGTTATTTTTCTGATGCTCAGCACCACTTGGTCCAAGCTCACTGAAATCAACTTGACATTACCCGTCGCAAACGATCAACGGCAAACAGATAAACCCCGTCAAATTATCTTATCGGTCAATGCACAGGGGTCCTATGCAGTCAATAAAGTCGTTGTGGGTGGACGCACGGTAGCGGCCTTGAGTGCCGCCTTGACCCCACTTGCAGACAAAAACACAATTTTGGTGATCAGTGCCGATGCCGCCAGCAGCCACCAATCCGTTGTCAACGCCATGGAAGCGGCCCGGCGAAGCGGTTTGTCCCAATTGACATTCGCAACCCAATCCTCCGAGGGAGCGGAGTTTTAAAGCAGGGTATGCGCCTTGATTTCAAAACCCAATTGCCTGACATCTGGCTGAAAAAAGCTTGGCTTTCCAATTTGCTATGCCCGGTGTCTTGGCTTTTCGGCGCCATGGTTGGGCTACGCCGAGTCCTTTACAAACGGGGTATTCTCAAATCAGAAAAGGTCAATGCCTTGGTGATCGTCGTGGGCAACGCTGTCGCCGGGGGTGGCGGGAAAACCCCTTTGACTATGGCTATTGTTGCGCATTTGAAAGCATCAGGCTTTCAGGTCGGGGTCATCTCTCGTGGCTTTGGTCGCACCCATCGCAATGTGCGCGAAGTCCAAGCGCATGATGGCCCCTTGGACGTAGGCGACGAGCCCTTGATGATTCATGAGCGCTGCCAAGTGCCTGTTGTAGTTGCGCAGCTGCGTTTGGATGCCGCCAAAGCGCTCTTGAAAAACCATCCCGACACAGACATTGTGGTTTGCGACGATGGACTTCAGCACTATGCCTTGAAACGAGACATTGAAATTTGCGCTTTGGACGCTCGCGGAATAGGTAACGGCCGCCTGCTGCCGTCGGGACCCTTGAGGGAACCGTGGCCACGCCCGGTCGACCTCTTGATTCACACCAGCACTCGATCCTTAACCGATGGCTTTTCATCACAAAGGCAATTGTCAGACCAAGCGATCAATGCCAAAGGGGATGTTATTTCCTTGCAATCTCTCAAAAAAGAAGCTGTGAATGCGGTGGCTGCAATTGCTCAACCGCAAGCCTTTTTTGCCATGCTGAAAGCCTCTGGGCTTCAACTTGCGGGCCAATACAGCTTGCCTGACCACGACAGTTTTGAGGGATGGACGCCACCAAACAGCGGCCCCATTTTATTGTGCACGGAAAAAGATGCCAGAAAATTATGGACCAGTTGTCCTCAGGCCTTTGCCGTTCGGCTGCTGTTTGAGCCTGAACCTGCTTTTTGGATGGCGCTGGACAAACAAGTCCATGCGGCGCTGAAATCCTGAGGCCTGCCAATCTCCTTTATCATGATGGCATGGACTCCAAAATGTTAGAACTGCTTGTCTGCCCGGTTACCAAGGGGCACCTGGACTGGGACAAAGAGCGACAAGAATTGCGCTCCCGAAGTGCCAGACTGGCTTACCCCGTGCGTGATGGCATCCCTGTGCTGCTGGAAAATGAAGCGCGGGTTTTAACTGACGAAGAGTTGGAAACAATCCCCGCCCGAACCCCCTTGGTCTAGCGGCAATCAAGCATGAGTTTCCGGTCGCTCACCACGCCTTTCATGGTCGTGATACCCGCTCGATTGGCATCGAGCCGGTTACCCCACAAACCATTGGCCGACATTGCAGGCCTGCCAATGGTTGTCCGAGTGGCGCAACGCGCTCAACAATCCCTGGCCGCCAGGGTCGTCGTCGCGGCCGATCACCCAAGCATCTTGGAGGCTTGCAAGGCACATGGTGTGTTTGCATTGCTCACTCGAGATGACCACCCCAGTGGAAGCGACCGTTTAGCCGAGACTTGTCAACAGCTGGCTTGGGATGACAGGGCCATCGTTGTTAACGTCCAAGGTGATGAGCCCTTGATGGACCCTGAATTGATCAATCAAGTTGCAGATCTCCTGGCTCAAAGGCCTGAGGCCAGTATGAGCACAGCCGCTCATGCCATTGACTCTGTGGACGAATTTGCAAACCCCAACGTGGTCAAAGTCATTTTGGATGCCCACCAATGGGCGATGTATTTCAGCCGAGCGCCCATTCCTTGGTGGCGAGATGGCAACTTGCAGGGTTTAGCACTGCCCACACCTCGTCCACTGCGGCACATTGGCATCTATGCTTACCGCGTCGGCTTTCTGAAAGAATTCCCTCATATGGCACAAGCCCCGGTGGAAATCATCGAGGCGCTGGAGCAAATGCGGGCCCTGTGGCATGGCCACAAAATTGCCGTGCATGTGACTGCACAGGCACCCGGTCCTGGCGTGGACACCCCGGAGGATTTGGAACGCGTCAGGGCCTTGTGGACTCAAGCCAAACTCAATTAAGTGAACCCCAAATTGAAGCTGGCAGGAATGCGCCGATGAAAGGAAACGCGTGATATTCTCTGGGTGTCGATGGCGGTTTTTTTGCTTTAATTGAAGCCCAAGTTCCGGCTATTGACCTATAACAACTCTAAAGGACCCTCATGAGACTGATCCTATTGGGCGCTCCCGGCGCCGGCAAAGGCACACAAGCCACCTTCATTTGCAACAAGTTTGCGATTCCTCAAATTTCCACTGGTGACATGCTGCGCGCTGCCGTGAAGGCTGGCACGCCCTTAGGCTTGCAGGCCAAAACAGTCATGGATTCCGGTGGACTGGTCAGTGATGATCTCATTATCAATTTGGTCAAAGAACGCATTGCGCAGTCCGACTGTGCCAATGGTTTTTTGTTCGACGGTTTCCCGCGCACCATTCCGCAAGCAGATGCGATGAAGGCGGCGGGCGTCAAGTTAGATTACGTCCTGGAAATCGATGTTCCATTTGAAGCCATCATCGATCGGATGAGTGGTCGCCGTTCGCACCCCGCATCGGGTCGAACTTACCACGTCACATTCAATCCACCCCAAGTGGCGGGCCACGACGACATCACAGGAGAGCCCTTGGTTCAACGTGCGGACGACCATGAAGAGACCGTCAAAAAACGATTGGATGTTTACAGTTCACAAACACGTCCTTTGGTTGACTACTATTCAGCCTGGGCGAAAAAAGAGCCCTTGAATGCCCCCAAATACCGCGCCATCAGTGGCATGGGCAGTGTTGAAGACATCACCGCAAAGGCTATGGCAGCACTTTCCAACTGATCAGCTCAAATAGTCATCAAAAACCCCGCAGAGCGGGGCTTTTAATGACTCAAAGAGACACTTCAAATGGTCTTGGAAGTGCATCAGATCATTTCATGAGGGCCAACATCAAGTCCACTCGCGCTTTGACGGGACTTAAACCTTTCGAATCTGGGACCGCTGCGTCCGAGACAGAGATCACACGCCCCAACGCACATCGTGTAGAACGAACCACCTTGACCCCCTTTGCCATTGCCCTTTGCAAAGAAGCCATCAAGCCATTTGAAACCGTACCGTTACCGGTGCAAGCAACCACCAAGCCATCAACACCGGCTGTCAACAAAGCATCAACCACTTTGCCGTTGGCACCGACATGGTTTAGAACAATCTCAACCTGTGGCCATGCCCCAGTTTCAGGCAAAGCCAGCGCATTCATGATGGGCTCTCTTTTGGGCTTTGCGTTAAATGACCAGCGAACCAGTCCCTCCTCTATCCAAGCCAATGGTCCGGCCTCGCCCGAGCTGAATGCGTCGAGTCGATAAGGATGCATTTTTTGTACATGTTCGGCAGCATGAACTACACCCGCGCACACCACGACCACGCCACTCGCATGTGCATCCATCACCACCGACAAAGCGTCCAATATGTTTTGAGGGCCATCGGGACTCAGTGCGCTGACAGGCCGCATGGCGCAAGTCAAGACAATCGGTTTGTCTGAACTCAACACAGAATGAAGAAAAAACGCTGTTTCTTCAAGGGTATCGGTACCATGGGTAATCAAGATGCCTTGAACATCGGGTTCAGCAAGCAGCATGGCAACGCGACTGGCCAGAGCCTTCCAAATGGCAAAGTCCATGTCTTTGCTGTCAATTTGAGCCAATTGCTCGAATACCAAAATTTGACCCTGCAAATGCTGCGCAAGTCCCGGGACGCCTTGGGTCAGAGTTTCAATGCCAATTTGCGCTGCCGCATAGCCAATGTTGTCATTTTCCAACGCTGAATGACCTGCAATCGTTCCACCCGTGCCTAAAACGACAATTTTTTGAGCTGAATTCGAATCAATCACTTGCAGAACCTCAAAAACTGGTTAAAAATACAGTTACTGGATAAGAAAACAGTATCACCAAGGAAAACCGGATGATCACTTCAATGACAGACCACCCCAAACTGACAGCACGGCAGCAACAGATTTTGGAGCTGATCCAAAACAGCATAGCCGAAACCGGGGCACCGCCAACACGTGCCGAAATTGCCCACACTTTGGGTTTTAAATCTGCCAATGCAGCCGAGGAGCATTTGCAAGCTTTGGCGCGCAAAGGGGTGATTGATTTGGTGAGCGGAACATCACGCGGGATCCGGCTCAAAGGTGCAGCTCGAAGCCCATTGCGCAACAGTCTTGATTTCGCCAGCAGCCTGGCCCAAGTCACCCAATGGGCTTTGCCCTTGGTTGGCCGGGTTGCCGCAGGATCACCCATCTTGGCGCAAGAGCATGTGGACACCACTTACCATGTTGAAAACAATCTTTTCCAAGAACGCCCAGACTATCTACTGCGCGTCAGGGGCATGTCCATGCGGGACGCTGGCATCATGGATGGCGATTTGTTGGCCGTCCGAGCGACCAAAGAGGTGCGCAATGGTCAAATTGTTGTGGCCCGATTGGGCGATGAAGTGACCGTCAAACGGCTGCGACGAACGGGTAATTTGATCGAATTGCTGCCCGAAAACCCCGACTACAACATCATCGTGGTTGACCCCGAAGAACCGTTTGACATCGAAGGCCTGGCGGTCGGCCTGATTCGAAACACCTTGCTGATGTAAATCCCCTTTTTTACGCGCTACTCCAGGTGGCGGGCGCTGGCGGGTAACTCTTCCAGCCCTGGAGAAGTGCGTCCAATTGTCAATCCTGCCTATGTTCAACCTCCTGCATCACTGAAAGGTTTCACATGGGAATCGCACTCTTCTCCTTTTCTTCGGTACTGGCTCAAATGAGCACCTGGGTCCACAAAACGCCCATCAAAGTGCCTTGCAGCCATCCTGCATTGCGCATTCAACGTCGCGTCACGCCACAAGCGTGGGGGCGCAACTCGGTCATTGGAGGCTCATTTGGTATGTGCATGGGCGACAACCACCCCATGCCCAAGCCACTGCGGGTAGTTCGGCTGAGTGAAGCCGGTTCGACATCCCAAGGCGCAGGACGCATGCGAATTTCAGGTCGGATGGCCGATGTTTGCGCTGAACTCGATCGGCTTGCGGCAAAAGAAGCGCAAATCTTGTCACATTGAAGCGCTTAGCCCCTGACCGGGCCTGTCGTCAAGGCACAATGCAACTTATGAACATTGTGATCCTTGACGACTACCAAGATGTGGTCAGAAAACTAGACTGCGCGGCCAAACTGGATGCTTATTCAGCCAAGGTCTACACCAATACGGTCAAAGGAATTGGCCAGCTTTCTGTGCGGCTCAAAGATGCAGATGTGATCGTTTTGATCCGCGAGCGTACACCTTTGAGTCGTCAATTGATTGAGAAATTACCCCGGCTGAAACTGATTTCACAAACTGGCCATGCGGGCACCCACATCGATATCGAGGCCTGCACAGAACGCGGCATTGCAGTAGCACAAGGCACTGGATCACCTTACGCGCCAGCCGAGTTGACTTGGGCACTCATCATGGCCGCGGCGCGTCGACTGCCGCAATACATCAGCAATTTAAAACATGGTGCTTGGCAACAATCGGGTTTGAAGTCGGCCGCCATGCCAGTCAACTTCAGCATGGGAACCGTCCTGCGCGGAAAAACCATGGGCATTTGGGGCTACGGCAAAATCGGACAACTTGTAGCGGGTTACGCCAAGGCTTTTGGCATGCAAGTGCTGGTTTGGGGAAGCGAGGCATCTCGCGCTCGCGCTGCACAAGATGGATTTATACCGGCATCAACCCGAAATGCTTTTTTTGAAGAATGTGATGTCCTGTCACTTCATTTGCGTTTGAACGACCTGACACGTGACATTGTCAAATTGGAAGATCTTTCACGGATGAAGCCAACGGCCCTGATTGTCAATTCATCCCGCTCAGAGTTGATTGAATCAGGCGCCTTGATCAGTGCATTGAACCGCGGACGCCCGGGCTTGGCCGCCATTGACGTCTTTGAAAACGAACCGATATTACAAGGCCACGCTCTTTTGCGTTTGGAAAACTGTATTTGCACCCCTCATATCGGCTATGTTGAAAAAGACAACTACGAGTTGTATTTCGGTGCGGCGTTTGACAATGTGGTTAACTTCATCAAAGGCACTCCGACCAACATCGTCAATCCGGGCGCTTTACAAGTTCGGCGCTGACCCGGCGACTTTTCACCGTCAACGGTCCCATACCGCAAGGCCGCCAAAGAGCAGGGATCTTATTTTTCAATCGTTTAGCCCCTCAAACAGTTATGACCCTTGCTTTCCAACATGTCGCCATCATTGGTGCCGGTGCCATGGGCCGCGGTATTGCCCAAATTGCCGCCCAAGCCGGTAGCCAAGTCTGGCTCTTTGACACCCAATCCACAGCCATCGATGCAGCACGAGAAGCCGTCTTCGCTCAATGGGACAAGTTGCAAGAGAAAGGTCGACTGAGCACAGAGGTCGTCACTGCGCACAAAAGCCGTCTCTTGGCCGCCTGCAGCATGCAAGACCTCGCTCACTGCGACCTGGTCATTGAAGCCATCGTCGAACGCCTGGACATCAAGCGCAGTTTGTTTTCAGAACTCGAAGATGTGGTCAAAGACCATTGCGTGCTGGTCACCAATACATCTTCATTGTCAGTGACGGCCATTGCCGCAACCTTGAAGCGACCTGCTC
>Ga0136644_10002081_pt1 | contig 15491 bp, 9 predicted proteins | sample C_130820_EF_Meta_FD_94780 | JGI IMG/M metagenome (GOLD analysis project Ga0136644, IMG submission 94780) | Freshwater microbial communities from Lake Croche, Canada to study carbon cycling - C_130820_EF_MetaG (v2) (version 2) | ecosystem: Environmental > Aquatic > Freshwater > Lake | place: Lake... | reverse complement strand
GTCCGCCCTGCAGCAGGATGTTCACCTGTGGCGTCGCCTGAACCCCAACCGTGGTATCTGGGTTTCCAGGTTTCTGACCGGGCAGCAGGACACTGACCAGAGGAGATCCGCGATAAAGCCCGGGTAGCGCCAGATTAGGGACCAACGGATCACTACCGGTGGTCACTTCGACTTCGTCGTTCCAACCATCCCCGTCGGTGTCTGGATTGAGAAAATCGGTGAAAATCCGGATTTCCACGACATCGGGCAGGGTGTCGCCATCCCGATCGAGAAGGCCATCTGGAATATTGTTAAAGGTTCGAGGGTTGTTTGGATCGGTGCCGATCAACATTTCAATTCCATTGGTGATGCCATCTCTGTCGAAATCGTCCAATGAATCGGGAATGCCATTATGGTTCTGGTCCGGGTTGTTCGGGTCGAGTCCATACTTTTCCTCGAAGGCATCACTCAAGCCATCGCCGTCCGTATCCACCCCTGTCATCGCCTCAAAATACCAGACCAACGACTTGTTCAGGTGGTTCCCCGCCGCATCCGTGACTGACGAGGTTAACATGGCCCGATATCGTCCAGGGGCCAATGGCTGAGTAAAACGGAGAATGATCCGGCGCGCACCGCCGTCATATTGTATGGTTCCATTCACCGGAAGATCGTCGGTCGTACCAAAACGACGGTCTGGTCCGGCGCCAACAACACCAAAGGAACCGGATCTTAAGGTCGTTGGATCTAAGGCTTCATTCACCGACACGACGACCTCGGTCATGTTCAGACCAAAACCCCGGGTAGCCGGAGGACCCGGGCGCACTCGAGGAGGTGTGTGATCGGGAGTGACCGATACCGGTAGTTCCGGAGTCCAAGTGCTATTGCCACCCGTGTCCGTCGCCTTGGCCCGGAGGGTGAAACGGGTTCCGGAGATTGCGATTCGCGGGACCACAAGCCGGTATTGGTACGGATAACTCACAGCCGTCGCGACCTTCTGATCGTTCAGGTAGAATTCCACGTCACGGACCCCGACATCGTCCGAGGCAACGGCAGTGACGACCGCAAGGGAAGCTTCCTCGGCGAGTGCCGGGTTTAACGGAAAGTTGGCCGAAAGAAACACCGTGGGAGGATTCGTTCCGGTGTCGAACGCCTTGTAGTTGACGACTGTCAGTCCCGATGCTCCTTCCGCGACGTAGGCCAGGCCATCGGCCAAAGCGAGGGCGAGAGAGGTGCCCGGGGTCGGGATTTCAGCAAGGAAATTTGTCGTCGTGGCCGGATTCCGGAGATCGAAAAGCTGAATGTTCTGTGTGCCGTCGTTTCGAGGAGTTACTCCCACAGCCGCCACCCCCAAGCCGGAGCCATTGGGAAGAATCTGCTTGAAGGAGTTTGGCCCGAGTGGCGACAACGGTCCGACGAGTATGGGGTTCGAGGCGTCGTGGATATCGACGGTGGCAAAGCCATTGTAACTGGTCGCATAGGCGTAGCCCACGCCAGCGGAAAGTCGACGTGTTCCCGTGTAGTTGTCCGGAGTTCCAGGAAGGGATAATTGACCCAATGGCTGAAGGTCGTCGGATAAGATGCGGTAGGACTTCAGGGCTGAAGCACTCAAAGTCAGGAGGACGTCGCCGGTGATCACCAAATCTTGAATGGCGTCGCCAGAGCCGAGGCGTCCCAGTTCAGTCCCCGAAGCCAAATCGATCCAGACCACTTGACCATCGGTGGTACCGAGGTAAACGGTGCCGGACAAGGCTGCCAGACTTAGGACAGTGCCCGGAAAAAGGTACTGGGTAATCCTGGCCTTTGCCGGCTCGGAGATATCCATGATCTGCAAACCGGAGCTACCGCTTGCGACTGCCACCCAGTTTCCCTCGATGGCCACACGGGTTGCGGTTCCAGGAGTGGCTATCTGCGCCAGAATTGTCGGGGCTTGGTCGACGGTGCGTCCAAGAACCGCCACCCCGGCGGAACCGAGCGCCACGGCCACGTGGGTGGAATCCACCGCCACGTCCACCGCAGTCCCGGGAAGGCTGGTCGATGCAAGGGGACCGATGGTTACCGGAGTTCCATCCAGCGGGTTCGTCCCGCCGATGACCTCGGCACCATCCGGGATGCCATCGCCGTCCGTATCGGGATTGTGAGGATTTGTTCCGACGACGTTTTCGGCAAAGTCGCTCAGGCCGTCATGGTCGGAATCCACTTCCGCGTCGTAATCGACCACTCCGCGCGGAACGAACGTTTTTTGACCGTTTCCAGAGCTGGGGAAATCGACACTTCCGATGGCGACCGCCCCGTTATAGACGACCACGCGTGAGAGACGGTAGTTGTGGAACGGGGCAAAAATGATTCCCGGCAGACTTCCATCCAACCCCGTCTTGCCGCGGCGAACCAGGCCGCTCGTCAGGTCCTCCAGAAGGTAAAAAGCCTGCCCGCACAACGGTAGGTTCCCGGCCTTGGTCAACTGAGCGAACGTGGTGTCCAGTTGGAGTTGCAGGCGACCGTAGAAATCCAAGGGAGATTGGCCGCCCAATAACGACTGGATACTGGTGGTGATGCCTTGCAACTGGGCAAGCGCCTGCGGGGACAATTGATCGTCGTTGGTTGCTTTCCCAACCAAGGTTTTGGCTTGTTCAATGTAGGCCAGATGCTGCTCGACTGTCGTCTGGATGTACTCGGTCAGAACATTCATTTGGTCGGCCAGTTGAACCAGGGACGGTGGAGGGAACAGGTCCAGAACAACCGCCCCATGACCTTCATCGGAGAGGTGGATAGGTCGCGTGTGGACACCCAGGGTGCCGACGGGGTTGTCGGAACAGGAAGGGTCCACGCCCAAAATCTTGGCGAAGCAGGCACAGCACACTTTCTTCGCATCAAAGGCGCGCTTCGCTGCATTTCCGGGTCCGCCGAACAGGCCTTTTTTGACTGCGTACACGCCCCCGGCTTCAACGACCCAGGTCACTGCACTTGAGGCGGGAAGAAAACTGCCCACCGCATCAACGGTGAATGAGCCGCCCACCCCGGCAGCACCTGCGCGTGCGGCATTCGCGATGCATTGATTGATGCTGTAGTTATTCTGACCGACCACCCCTTCACACGGTGTGGGCGGGGGCAGTGGCGGAGGGGGTGCGGGGCTGTCTCCCTGACTTCCGGGTTGTGCACCGTGCCAGCCGGGTTTCTTGACGCCGTAGCCCGGATCGCTTTCAACAAAGTTTCCGTCTGCGGTGACGGTCATTGGGCCAGCGACGACCCATTGTCCCAAGTCATGGTCGTAACTCCACAACGCGCTTTTGGCACCCGGCGCCAGCTTCAATCCGGTGATGCGATCCGGCAGGTTCGGGAAGCGAACCGGAACAGGCCGGTCAAAGCTGTTGCCACCATCCGTTTGAATGCTGATATCCAAGGTATGGGTCAATCCGGGCGGCAGGGGCTCGGGCAGACGATCCGGCGCAACCGGTGAGATGCCCACGCGACCGCCTCGAGTGCCGTCCGATGAAAACAGCGAATTTGAAGGCACCAAGATTTGCACACCAGCGAGAGCCGGATTCCCGGCGAGGACTTCGGGCGAAAACGTAATCAAGGTATCCGACGTGGCGCTGACCGGTTGGAGTGTCCCGGCTGAAATCAACGGCAGGTAGATGACACCCGTCCCTGCCGCCAGGTTGGAAAGCGAGCCAAACTGGGCCTGCCACGCCTTGCCGATGACCGGATAATAGGCACCGTTGGGCCACGAGCTCGCGAGCGCCGTCCGTCCATCAATATGGACGAAGAACCGTCCCGAAGGCGATGGAACCAGATTGAAGAAGCCGTTCGCATCCGTGGTCGTACGCAGCGTCTCCTCGGCACCATCCACAGTGATCGTTACCCCAGCCAACGGAAGATTCGTAGTCCCGCCCTGGCCGTCGGAAACCGGGTCGCTCGCGTAAACATGCCCCGAAATCCCGGTATTGAAAGCCGGGGTGGTGCTGGCGGTATCGAACTCAAAGTATCCGGTTCCTCCCGGAACCCCGTCTCCATCCGCATCGACCGCAAGCCCATGGCTATCCTGAATGGAGTCGCCTTCGATGGTGACCCGCACCCTGGCGCTCGCCGGAAGGTTCTCCAGATAAAACAAAGTCGCCTTCGTGTGGTCTCTGGATAGCTCAATGCGGGAAAGTATCTTTCGACCGGCGAAACTCGCATAAAGGTTGCTGCTGGTGAGAAGCGTACCGTTTCCCAGAGGGACGCTAAAATTGACCTCCGAACGGCGGGTGACAGAAACGCCACTCTCTCCGTTGACGGGCGAGGTTGCGGAGACTTCCGCCGGCGGAGGGTCCTCCTGAAGATAGACCTTCAGCCATGTCAGGCCGCCGGAATTGGGAGCGTTCTCTACCGCATCGTGCGGATTCAACGGGTTCAGGAAAGGCCGATGGCGAAGCTCATAGACGTCGTCGATGCCATCCACATCCGAATCGAGGGGAGTCGCAAGCGGAACGCCAATGACCCGATAAAAGCCGGCCCCAAAGACAGCAGGTGCCGCTGAATCCTGAAGGGTACTTCTGGAACCCTGGGCCAGGGAGGCATCGACCGGTGTACGAATCGAGGACAGGTCGGTGCCCCGATACAGGAGGTAGTAGAGGTTTGTTGACGCCTCGTGAGTGACCACCAAAGCCCCGGAGGGCAACAGTTGAATTCCCACAATACTCGGCACCTGCGCACGGAGAAGGCACCCACCGAGAAGAGCCAGAAGGCTGGCTAACGACCAGAAGCCAGGCGAACGGGGCATGAGACACCCCAACAGACCACCTGACAAAGTCGGGTAATCGTTCGGACGGTTTCTCCTCATGCTTATTTTTTAGATATCAGAATTTTTGACGCTTTCAGCAACAAAATAATCTTATTAAGTGTCGGGGAAACTACTTTCTTTTGAATGAACCGCCCGGGAGGAGTAAAGACCCGTCCATGACCTCGCCGCAAAGGACTTCTTTGAAACGTGTCGGATGGACTCGACGGATTCCCGCGCTGGCTCTCGTTGTTGCCGTTTTCTTTGACGTGGATATTGCGGCGGATGTTCTGGACGATTGGGCGGCGGTCTACTCGCGAGCTCTCGCCGCTGAAAATACTTCGCCGCCCTTGGGCTCCCGTTCCACGGCCATTTTCGCCATTGCCGTTGCGGATGCAGTGAATGCCATCCACCCGGTGTGGACTCCCTATCAGTTTGCACCCCGGACAAGGACGACGGCGGCGGGTGCTGACATCGAAGCCACAGTCGCCGCTGCAGCCCATCGAACCGGCATCGCCCTATTCCCATCCCGTAAAGCGGACTTCGACGCGCTCTGGGCTAAAACCGTCGCAAACCGTCCCGCGACTCCGGGCCGTGAAGCGGGATATGCACTCGGTTGGGCCAGCGCGGACGCCATCCTCCATGCCCGGTCGGCCGACGGCAGTAATAGTCAGTCGCCGTACATTCCAACGAACGCCCCCGGAGCGTGGCGGCGGACTCCGCCTTACTTTCGTCCCCCCGACCTGCCCCATTGGGCCGGTGTCCGGCCATTCTCCCTCGAACGGGCGGCACAGTTTCGCCCGTCGGGTCCACCGCCTCTCGACAGCACCCGCTTCGCCGCTGATCGGGAGACCACTCTGACTCTGGGGTCTCTGGACAGCACCAACCGGACTTCGGATCAGACGTTGGCCGCCCGGTTCTGGAGCGATTTTACCGGGACGGTGACGCCTCCGGGTCATTGGACCCAAATCACGCTTGCCCTCTGCTCCAGCAACCAAGTCGCCGTTCCCGAAAAAGCGCGCCTCCTCGCCTTGGTCCATATCGCACTGGCCGACGCAGGCATCGCGTGTTGGGATGCCAAATTCACGTGGAACTTCTGGCGTCCAATGACGGCCGCACAACATCTGATACCCGTTTCAGACCACGCCCTGCCCAATCCAGCCTGGGAACCACTGCTGACCACGCCCTCATTTCCGGAATACGTCAGCGGCCACAGCACTTTTAGCGGTGCCGCCGCTCAGGTCCTTCTCCGTTGGTTTGGGCGGGATGATCTCAGCTTTTCGGTCACCAGCGATACCACGCCCGGAGTCACCCGACGGTTTGCATCGATCGGGGCGGCAGTCGAAGAAATCGGACGGAGTCGGATTTGGGGTGGCATTCACTTTCCTTCTGCCGACGCCGACGGTCAAAAATTAGGTCGGCAAGTCGGCGATTGGGTGTTCGACCATGCGCTCCGGCCGATCCGCCCGGAGCGCAAGCCGGAGCCGTGAATACCACGGCGACCGCGATGGATGACGCCATGGCGGGCACGCGCACGGGAATCGGGATTCTTGTCGCCGAAGCAGCAGTTCTCGCCAGCACGGCGATGCCGTCAAAAAAAGCTCCCGCCGAGCCGCGGCGGTTCGAACCACACCAGTTTCGCGCGTGCGAAGCCAATGGGCTGTCCGCAGGACCGAGGAGCTTACAGAGCCTTTGGCGGTCCAAGAGAAAGCTCCTTCCAGATGGGCGAAGTCAAACGGGGGAAAAAGCGGCGGGACACGGCTACCACTTCGGCCACCGTTCCGCATGGGTCCATCCTGATGTAGCTGATGAATACGCACCCGAGTCCTCCAAATCTGCGAAAATCTGTGTGAATCTGCGGATAACTCTCTGCGGTTTCCCTTCATTCTTGGGGAGAGGAGGGTCCGCAGATTATCGCAGATGAAGCAGGATAGGGTCCGGGGGTGGTACGGACCGCCGCGGCTCGGCAGGAGCCTCGCCCTACCGATGTGACTGTGATTCATTAGGTTGCAGACGAATCAGCCGTTGAGGTCAAAAGCTGCTATTTGGGAGGTTTGAAAACGTCCGCTACATCGAAAGGACGCCGAAATGCAAGCCAGGGTTGTGGCTTCCATATTGTCCTATTATGGAGGTGTTGGCTACCAACGAGCATGAATCCTTCCCGGAGAGTTGTTAGAGCGGCTCCACCGCTTCCAATGCGGGCTTCCATTCGGCTTCAGGTTTTTCCAGGAACAACCTGACTGCCGGCAGGGAGGCACCCCAGGCGTGGGACAAGGGTGCCGTCACCGCGTCCTCAGGCGTCGAGGGGCTCGGCAGCTGATGTTCGACGGCCAATGCACTTGCGAGGAAATGGATTTCCGTTGTCGCCGCCGCTCCACCTCGTCGGCATCCGTCGTACGCCAGTCGAATGTGGGGACCTTAAACTCTTTCTCGATCTTTGCCGATTTGGCCATGGTGGAGGAGGAGGATTTGGGAAGTGACGGTCGGAATGGCAACGTTGGTTTATTTAAGGCTACCAACAGGTTCTTCGAACCCCTGCGCCTTGCTTGACCGTCGTCGGCACCGGAAATACCGTGATATCGATGAAGACGATGAGCTTCAAAGTCAGCGATTTCGAAGCCCGACGGATTCGCCAAATGGCGAGGGAGGAACGATTGACACTTTCGGAGTTCCTACGTCGGAGAGCCAGCGGACCACCCCACACGCCTGCGAAACCTGAACGGGTTCGTTGTGAGTTCACCGGAGCCATGATTTTTGCTCCACTCGCCGATCGTCCACCGTTGACCAGTGAGGCCGTCAAGGAACTGGCCGCTGACTTCCCGTAAACTACCTGGCCACCCTGGATACCGCCATTCCGGGTGCCATGGTGCTTCCCCAGTTGACTCGATAGAGGGAATTCCCGACCAGTCGGCATTTTGAACCGTCAAGAATGGAAAGCCTTGGCCGTAACATCAAAGCTGTACGCGATTTTCAACTGAGGGCCATTCGACCCGCTGCACACGCCAAAGTTGATTTTGGAAAAATAGTGAATTCAGTCTGATAGGTTTCTGCGGGTGGGTCCGAATGATTGATGGCAACGGCTCTTCTTGACGCGGCAATAGCCGGTTCGGTGGGGCTTTGCAGTAACTCTCCATGCAAAGAACCAATCATTCATGAAAATCAGTACTGGAATCCTCTCGACAGCCATCGTCTCAGCGTTGGCACTGGCACGCGCCATTGCGGGTGACTTCGTCATTGACCCATTTGATCAGCCCGGAACCGGACAGGAAATTTCCATCGTCCCAATAGGCGGTCTGCCTACCGGCACCGGCATCGACGTGTATGCCAGCGACGTTCTTGGCGGTATCCGCTCGCTTGCTATCTTCAATAACAACGGGCTGGGTCGCAGCACGGTCAGCGTCGCGGCATTCACCGGCGGCCTTTTCGAGTTGGAAAGTACCGCCCGGGCTACTAGCGAAGCGGATACTAAATATGGATTTAATTCAACCAGCCCGGGTGGATACGCATTCCAGGAAGATTTTTCGATCTATAACGCCTTTCGTTTGTCCGCTGTGTATAGCAGCGTCCCGACCAAGTTCTTTTTGCTTTTACAATCCAATGGAGGTGAAATCTACGGGGACGTGACCTTACCAGCAAACAACGGATCTGACTTGATCGTTCCCTTTTCCTCGTTAACAAACCCCGGCGGATTTGATATCACCAAGGTGCACGCCATCGCCCTCGCTACCACGACCCTCAAGCCAGGCGGCGCGGTCCAGATCGGGAAGTTTTCCGTGACCTCGGTTCCCGAACCATCGACTTACGGAGTTTTGGCCGGATTCGGCCTTCTCAGTTGGACCGCTTATCGGCGGATCCGGCGCTAGACCTCGCTTTGTCGTGGGGCGATTCGGAGCACGGGGTGCAAACCCGGTCCATTCAGCCGGGATGTCCCTGCCCGAACGCCTTCACGGAGAGTTTTTAGCCGCAGGACGAACGGTCGAGGCCGTGCCCAGTCGAAGGTGGTTAAAAATCGATATGGGGACTTGTCCCGCGGCGGCGGGACGTCCCCCCGGACGCAAGTCCCTCCAAAGGAAGGACATCCAACGGATGGACGCGCTCCTGCAAGTCCCCAATCATTGCGGGGATCATCACTTCTCCCGTTCAAAATGCACCTTGGTAGCAAGGCGGGCGTTCCAGAAGAGGTCCAAACTACGCCGGCCACGTGGCTTCTTCGTTGCTCGTGGTCGGTTCATTGTCGGCACAACCAGTCCTGGCCCCACGGGGTGCATTTTTTTAGACCAACTACCACTAGCTGACGAAGTCGTACTCCCCTGGACCTAATCGGGCCGAGCAAACCGTCGCCAGTTATCAGCACGTATCTCGCTGGGCTTCCACCAGGTTATACAAGGATCAAGGCGAGGACCTTTCTGCCTCGCTGTCGTTGAACAAGCACCTCTAAAACAGCATCCTCAGTTAGGTGCCGAAAGCGACAACGACCTAATAAAAATTGTCAAGATGGCGCTTCGTGATTTGCCTGATCTCTGACGGGTTAATCAACGAAGTGGTGCCCTTCAAATATCCTTTTTGGCAACTCTAACGTCGCGATACTCGGTGACCCGACATCGAACTCCACCATCTCGAACCACCAAAAGGGGTACGTCGTGGCATTCCGTACCTCCTGCCAGGGAATAAAGAGTGGCGGATGGCCCTCTCGTTTCCCACGGGGTGTTGTTTTCCGGCTTGCAGTTCTTGCGAAATCGCGTTGAAGGTCTTCCCATGACCCGTCATCGATTGAACTTGCGCGGTTTCACGCTGATTGAACTCCTCGTGGTCATCGCCATTATCGCGATCCTGGCCGGCATGCTGCTGCCGTCGCTCGGACGGGCCAAGAGCAAGGCCAATACCATCAAGTGCAACAATAACCAGCGGCAGATGGGACTCGGGTATCATCTGTATGCCGACGATAATCTCGACCGATATCCGGTGTACAACGATTGGGGCACGCTCGGCGGAAAGAAGGGAGTGATGAGCCTTCATGGCGGTTTGACCGGGGCCACCAATCGTCCGTTGAACAAGTATATCACGACCTACGAGACCTACCATTGCCCCGGTGACAAGGGTGATTCCCTGTGGATTTCAACCTTTCCAAAGGGGATCAAAACCTGTTTTGACGCCTGGGGAAACAGCTACCTGACCGTGTGGTCGGTCGAGACGCTGCGAATCCGACACGTCACCGGGGATTCCAGTTCACCCAATACCGACCAGGGGAAATCGATGAAGACGAGCGAGATTGCCATCAGCGCCTCCAACAAGTTGGTGCAGGGAGACTGGCCGTGGTGGGCCGACCGGAACAAAAACGACGTACAAAGCCAATGGCACAACTACAAGGGGCAATATCGGTTCAACGTGCTGTTTGGCGACTCGCACACGGAGTACTTTCAATTTCCCCAGACCGCCTACCAATGGAATTACTCGGGACCCAAGCCGGACCCGAGCTTCACGTGGTGGTGAGGCCCTGCCATTTTGCGTAACGCTGAAATTCCTCGATCCGCGCCTCCGCCTTGAGCAAATGCGGTCCCTTGTTCTCGAGCTGCCGCCCGCGTACTCTTTGATTCATGTCGCGCTCGCTAACCCTTTGCCTGGTCATTGCAGCGACCTTGGGTTCTCTCACCGCTGACCCATACGACATTGTTCTTCGGAATGGCCTGATCTGCGACGGCTCGGGTGGCCCTCTCACTCCCGGCGGGATCGCCATCAACGGTGACAAGATCGCCAGGATTGGCGACGTTTCCTTGGACCACGGGCGGACGGATATCGATGTCGGCGGCCAGGTGATCGCTCCCGGTTTCATCAACATGATGTCGAGCCACGACGCCCTGTTCGCCGATGGCCGTGGACTGTCGGACGTGATGCAGGGAGTCACCCTGGAAATCTTCGGCGAAGGAGAGTCCATGGGGCCCCTCAACGACAGCATGCGCGAAGAGACCAAGCGGGACCAATCGGACATCCGATACGAGATTCCGTGGCATACGCTGAAAGAAGGCCTCGAAACCCTGGTTCGACACGGCATTTCTCCCAATGTGGCCTCGTTCATCGGCGCTGCGACTCCGCGAATCCACGTGCTCGGTCGGGCCAATCGCGCCCCCACTCCAGCGGAACTGGACCGCATGCGCGCCCTGGTCGCCAGGGCCATGGACGACGGCGCATTGGGAGTGGCGTCGGCCCTGATTTATCAACCCGGCAACTACCAGAGCACCGAAGAGTTGATCGCCCTCGCCGAAGTCGCTGCTGATCATAAGGGCATCTATATCTCGCATATTCGAAATGAAGGCGACCACGAATTGGAAGCCGTCGACGAGTTGATCACCATTGCCCGCAAGGCGCACGTGCCCGCCGAGATTTACCATCTGAAGGTCTCGGGCGAAAAGAATTGGAAGAACCTGCCCCAGGTATTGGAAGCCATCGAGGCCGCCCGTGCCCAGGGCCTGGCCGTCACCGCCGACATGTATACTTACCCAGCCGCTGCGACCGGCCTTGATGCTGCCATGCCGCCATGGATTCAGGAAGGCGGCCTGGAGGAGTGGCGGAAGCGCCTGCAGGACCCTTCGATTCGACAGCGCGTGAAGCGGGAAATGCTGGCCAGCGAGAAGTACGACAACCTGATGCGCTCGGCGGGAAGTCCCGACAACGTGCTGCTGGTTGGCTTCCGCAGCGCCAAGCTGAAATCGCTCACCGGCAAGACCCTCGGCGAAGTTTCCCGGAAGATACCGCCATGGATTTGGTGATCGAAGACGACTCCCGGGTCGAGACCATCTACTTCCTCATGAGCGAAGACAACCTCCGCAAGCAGATCGTGCAGCCCTGGCTGAGCTTTTGTTCGGACGCAGGACCCGAAGGTGTGGACGGAGTGTTTCTCAAGTCCAGCACTCACCCACGGGCTTTTGGCAACTTCGCGCGTGTTTACGCCAAATATGTGCGCGACGAGAAACTCCTGAGCGTGAGCGAGGCGGTGCGCAAAATGACCTCACTGCCGGCATCCAACCTGGGCATCGCCCGCCGTGGCACCTTGCGAGTCGGGAACTTCGCCGACATCGCCGTTTTTGACCCGGCCACGATTCAGGACCATGCGACCTTTGCCAAGCCTCGCCAGTTGGCGACCGGAGTGTCCGAGGTTTTTATCAACGGCGTCGAAGTGGTCCATCAAGGCGCCCATACCGGAGCCTTGCCGGGCCGCGTGGTCACGCGGGACAGACACTAGTGCGGCGGTCCGGCGCTCAATCCACCGATACCCGATAGAACCCACTTGCCCCGCTCGCGTTCGGGTCGATGAAGGTGAGCGTATTGCCCGTCCGGCCAACCTGCGGGCTTCCAATGGTGATAAACGTGGAGCCGGCGAGTGAGAGGCTGCGCTGAAGCCGATACGTGTGTCCGGTGTAGCCGTCGATGGTGATCGAGACGGTGGTGCCGACGCGGGTGCTGCTCTTCACCCGCACCAGGCTCGAATCCAGCACCAGGCCGAGGTTGGTAAAATTGGCCGGCAACAATGCGGAGCCGCTGATGAGGTCGATGGTGCCATAGTTGACCAGCTGGGTGCACGCTGATGCGTCGACCACGCCACCGGAGAAGGCGCGGAGCACTCCGTAGTTGATGACTCCACCGGTGAACGTGAGGGTTTCGGACTGGGCATCGATGATGCCGTAGTTCGTTAAAGTGCCGGCAACAGTCCCGCCGCCAGTGAGGGTTCCACCGAGGATGGTGACTGTACCATCGGGTGCCGTCAGGGCACCGTCCCTCAAAGCGAGCGTGCCATCCACCACGTTCACGGACAATGCACCCATGGGCTTTGTGAGGGTGAGACGTCCGCTGTCCACCTCCAAAGTGCCGACGAAGTCAGTGGCCGTTCCCAGAACACAGTCGCTGGTTCCAGCCATGTAAAAGGCACCCGTACCGCTCAACGGGCCAGTGAGGCTGAGTTTCCGAGGTCCGGACGGGTCATCGACAATGATGAGATTGGCAGCCGGATCGATATCCACTGCATTCGGCAGCGCAACGTCCACCGAATCAGCAAACAGCTGCCCGGACCCACTCACACGGATGCGGCCGCTGCCGATGGCGTCTGGAGCATCGACGCCCAGCGTGCCGCTGAGGAGAGTGAAGCCTGCATCGGCCGAGTTCGTTCCGCGCAAAACCAGAGTGCCTTGGGCGCTTTTGACCAATTCACCGGAACCGCCCGTGCTGCTGTCCGTGATGCTCCCGTTAAAGACGCCGTATCCATCCTCGGCTATGGTGAGCCGTCCGCCCTGGAGATCGACGAGGCCGCTGCCAGTCAAGCCGCCCACGGTGGCGCTGGAGACGTAGCTCAGTAGTGCGTTATTCAGCGGTTGATTCTGGCCGCCGGGGGGCACGTAAGTGGCGGCGAACGCGGAGCTGCCACCGCCCTGGAAATAACCTATGACGATATCGTGGAGTCCGGTCTCGAGTGTTATGGAACCGGAGCGGGTGGTGGCACCCTGGCTAAAGTTATTGTTAACAACCAGCGTGCCGTCCATGTAGAGGACGCTACCGTCGTCCGAGGTGGTGGCGAAGGTGTAGGTGCCGGCGGTGGCGGCCCGGAATTTGCCCGACCAGCGGACCTGCAGATTGGTGATCTGAGTCGTATTAAACGGTGCGGGAAAACGGTGGGGGCCAGGAGTATTGCTCCCAAAATCAAAGGCGTTGGCTGCATTGGCCGAGCTATTCGCGAAGAGGGCTGGCGAGGTGCTGGTGAAATAGGCATCCAGCGCTGGAAGGGTGGCGTAGGTGCTCAGGGCGGGCAGAAGATTACTGACGTAGCGGGCGGGCAGTCCCGGGCCCGAGACGAGTCGGAGTGTGGTGCCTGGATGGACGTTCACGCTGCCGGGTAACGTGGAGTCCGCCGGCGCGGCGAGGGCGCTGTCCAACTCCAGGACGCCCTGCTGAATGGTGGTGAGTCCGGTGAACGTATGACGGTCGCTGCCCAGTCGAAGCGTGCCGGTGCCGGTTTTTGTGAGAGATACCCGGCTGGTGGGTGCATCGGCGAAGACGCCGCCGTAGATCTGGGTTGTGGCGGCCGGCACGTTGAGCAGTACCGTGGTGGGTGCGGTACGGGTGACAGCGGGCGCGATAGTGCCGCCGGGAAGCCAGCCGGTGCCATCCGCATTCTGCGCCGAGCTCAGGCGGGACAAGGTGAGGAGCGAACTCTGGGTGGTGAGCGTGCCGGGACCGGTGAGGGTGATGGGTGCTGCATTGGGGAGCGAGTCGAACCGCCCCAATTCAACACGACCGTCGCTGATGGTGAGGCCACCAGTGAAGGTGTTCATACCCGACAGCACCAGCGTACCGGGCCCCACCTTCTTGACCGATCCATTGCCGCTGAGGGTGCCGCTGTAACTCTCGTCCGTTCCGGTTCCGCCCAGGGTGAGAGTGACATTGGTCAGACCGAAATGGGCCGGACCCGCAAGGCCGCCGAAGATGGGGCTGGTGTTGCCGAACAGCGTGATGCCGTCATCGCGGTAGAGTTCCACCACCGTATTCTGCAAGGCGAGTGGCGCGCCCAGAGCGATGGTGCCGGACTCGACTCGTACCCGGCCACCGGTGCTATTCTCGCTGGTGAGGGTGAGTGTCCCCAGCCCTTGTTTGCGCAAGGTGCCGGTCCCGCTCAGCCGCGCGTTCAGGGTGGTGCTGACGTTGTTTGAGCCCACCGTCAGGGCGAAACCGCCGTTCGGATTGGTCAGGGCCAGCAAGGGCTCAGCACCAGTGGGAGTGCGGATCTGGCCCGCAGTGACTGTTCCACCGGAGATTTGCAGCATACTCGCGCTGGTCCAGAGGTCGAGCGAGTTGCCTACGCTGACACTGGCAACGGTATCGACTTCGAGCATCCCCGCACCACCGTTTTGAGTGGCACTTCGTCCGCCCAGCCCGAGGTCTCCGGAGAGCGTCCAAGCTGCGCCCGAGTCGAACCGGGCGCTGCCGCTTTCGCCGACCCCGGCCGCGAGGACCGCGCTGGCCGATTCCACCCGCGAATCGTGGCTGACCATCAGCGGCCCGTTGGTGGTATTCCCCACCACCAACAACGTGGCGGTACTGCGCGTGTCGAGTGTGGATGTGTTGTCCACCTGCAGAAGAGCCGTCCCGGATGCATTCCCCACGCTCAAGCCATTGTCAAAATTGCCGGTGAGCTTGAGGTTGGCCCCGCTGAGCAGGAACGAGCCGTTGTTGACGGTCAATGTGCGCGCGCTGGACGTGCCGCCGCTAAAGATCTGGGGATTGGAGCCAGTCTTGACCAGCGCACCACCGGTGGTGAGGGCGCCGGTATAGGTGCCACCGCCGCCATTTCGGCCGAGTGTCAGCGTCCCTGTGGGGCCGGTGAGGTTGGCAGTTCCGTCCAGACCCCCAAGCGAAAGATTTGATCCGAAGAAGATCAATCCGTCGGCAATGTTCAGCGTGACGATGGCGGTGGCGAGAGAGGTCGCCGTCCCTGCGCGGAGACTTCCCGCATTCAGGATGATCTGCCCTCTGTAGGACGAGTTTTCGACCGCATTGATCGTGAGCTGTCCGGGGCCGTTCTTGATTAAGGCGGCGGTGCCGCTGAGTGACCCTTCCCAGCGCAGCTCGGGCACATCGACCTGCAGCGTCTTCGTCGCGGAGAGGACATTGATCCCTCCCGTAAAGATCAGCGGGTTGCTGCCGGTAAATCCATGCCTGCCACCCGAATTCGAGATGACCATCGTGAAATCGTTCTTGATGGTCCGCGCCGTCG
>Ga0136644_10002078_pt1 | contig 15496 bp, 17 predicted proteins | sample C_130820_EF_Meta_FD_94780 | JGI IMG/M metagenome (GOLD analysis project Ga0136644, IMG submission 94780) | Freshwater microbial communities from Lake Croche, Canada to study carbon cycling - C_130820_EF_MetaG (v2) (version 2) | ecosystem: Environmental > Aquatic > Freshwater > Lake | place... | reverse complement strand
TTCCGTTTGAGGAATAGCCTCAAATTTCTTATACATTTGATCTGGGTTTTCATCTGGATAGTAAATTTTTTCACGCTTTTCACGTTGTTTCATTTCTTCTTGAATATATTTTTCCTCACGCTCACCCAAGAAGATAACCAACTTTCTAATATTCTTCCAAAAAATATTCTTTCCGTCTGTCAATACTTCGTCTGTTGGCGCAATTACAGCCTTGTAGGCATTTAACATCTTTTCAATACCGCGATTACGAATATTAATCGCTGGAAAGTGAGGCAAAAAGTCATTTCCTAAAAAGAAGCAGAGCAAAATATAGTCATACACACGGTTTACTGCAATGGTCTCTTTTTCAGAACTTTGGAAAACGTGGTCCTCACCACACATATCAAGAGTGATCATATTACTCAACTCCGGAATATCTAATACATAATTTTCATTAGGTTCAAGCGATGCGTCAATGGACTTTATAAATTCAGGCGTCTCGCGGAACAAGTAAATATTTGGGCAGATAGGAAGATGATTTATACTCAACATGATCAAATCAGAGTCTAGACCATAGATCATGTGTGTATCACCACGAATAGATTCCTGGTGTTCGCGCAAATATTCATATATCTTGTGTTCACCTTCACCTGGATCGTCTGCACCACTCACAATGATTTCATTAACGCTGTACTTTTCCGGATATGCAAAATATTGCTTGAGACGCTTATTAAGCTCCTTCATAAACTTTGTTCCTGCAGTAATCTCTATTGTATTGAATGGATCTGGACTAGCATTACTCTTTATAGACTTGATAATGTTTCCAGTATACCAAGACTTGTAACGGCGCTGTCTTTGTTGCTCCAACTTCGCAATAGGTGGCGTTCCGTCCAATGCAATATAGATTGTAGTATCTGGCTTCACAATTTGAATATATTCTTCAATTTTGTGAATCACTCCAATAATAATTGCGTTTGTGACTGTATCGCTAATTTCATCAAACTTTGTATTCTTAGCGACATCATATACGATACTATTGCTATCTAAGAAGAAGTGATTTACTTGCGCATAGTGCTCAATCAACTTTTTTATGATTTCGGGATATTTCTTTATGAGATTGGAAAAATATGCGGGAATTCCCATGTCAACAAGATATAGAGTATATACCTTAGTTTAAAAAATACATTTAAATCATTTACATTATACTATTCCGGCGCCGCGGCCATCTAAATTAAATATAAATAAAACTATTTAAAGACTCCACATCATATAAATGGCGTTTATACATTATTTTACTGCTATTATAATGGCGACTTTGCCGCGTAAATAATATAATTAGGTAGTATATAAATCATTTCAACTATTCAAACATGTCAAACAATAAAATAATTATCACTAATGATGACATATTACCTTCACCCCCATATAGCCCACACAAGCCAGAAGTGTTATTATTGATTGATAAGAAGACAGATTTTTTTCAAGAAGTTATTCAAAAAACAATACTACATATCCAAAAAACAAAAATGTTTGATATTTTAGGTGTAAGTGAAGTAAGCAAATGTATAAATACCTTGTATGATTTATCTAAAACCCTGAAAGACTTGGTAGACAAAAAAAATGCGATTCCTATGGACGAAATTTTGACTCGTTTACAAGATATGAATAACGATTTGTCTAGTATTTTGAAAATATATGGAACAGGTTCATTGGAAGATCTATTGTGTATTTGTTTTGGAGGATCTACGCATATTCCAGACACGTCTCCAGATAAATTTTCCATTTTGAAAAAATACTTCCACCCAGTGAGTTACAGCGTTATTCAAAATGATAAATACACGAGTACAACAAGTCCTTTGTATTGTTATGATATATCACACGCAACTAAACAGTTTCATTTGAAAGTGTATGGTATGAAAGTAAATGTATACAGCACGCAGTTAAAAAAAACATTATGTGTAGTTGGGATACTTGATGATATTATAATAGAATTTTTGAATAACAAGTATATTGATAATTTTAAAAATACCATTCAAAAAAATCTACCTGATGAGGAAATTTTTAAAAGTCCAATTTTTTCTAGGTATTTGTCTTGTTTGGAACTAAAAGATTACTTGATATATGATGAACATGATATTTACAGAAAGTATGTGGGTTATTTAAGCCAGGTGACTTCAATAAAACAAAAACACATGCAACAAATTGTAAAAGAATTCATTAGTGTTGACTTGTTTGAAAAGAGAATGTTATTGATTCAACTTCTGATAAATTCTTCTACATACGATAATCAATATTTGGCATATCTGTTGTACGATATTCTCTCCAATGACAGTAATAATGGAAGTGTAGACACTCAGGAACAAACGATTTTGTTTGATAGTTTTCCTTGGTCAATTAAACAATACTTCCGCGAAGCAATGAAAAAAACGATTCAGTATACGAATGAAGTCACTGAATTTGATATGAATAAAATACCTTTGGAACAACAAATATCGCTAATGAATGCACCAGATAGTGTGAAAGAGAAAGCCATACTGAAATTAAAAGAAATGAAATCTAAAAGCGAGGATTCTGGATCAAAGGCCCAACACTATCTAAAGGGGCTTCTTAAAATACCGTTTTCAATTTATAAAAAAGAGAAGATATTAACAGTCATGAATGAAATAAAAAACGACTTTAAAGAGCTTTTGCATAAAAACAAGGAGTTTATCTCTACAACGAATACGCACGTAAAGGAAAGATATACAAGTATGGAAATAATGCAAGCTATAAAAAGATATGACATTATTCTGAAACATAAACTTAAAAATGATAAGGCGGAGTTAGTGACTGAGGTTAAAAAAATAAATGACTACATAAAAGAACATAATATACCATATCCAAAAATAAAATATATTAAAAAAACTACCGGAGAAATGTATGATGAAATTGATAAATTCATACAGTTCTCTCTTGGAAGTTACTATATACGGACACCTGTCTCAAAGATTGAAGATAAGTTCAATCTTATTAATAACTATATGATTGATATAAAAAATAAACTAGATAAATCTGTTTATGGTCATGATAAATGTAAAAAACAAGTAGAAAGGATTGTTGGTCAATGGATAAATGGCGAACAACAAGGCTACTGTTTTGGTTTTGAAGGACCTCCAGGAGTAGGTAAAACTTCACTGGCAAAATATGGCCTTGCAAATTGTTTGGTAGACGAAAGTGGAGAGAGTCGCCCATTTGCAATGATACAGATGGGAGGAGATAGTAATGGAAGCACTATTCATGGTCATAACTATACTTATGTTGGATCTACTTGGGGGAGTATTGTTCAAATATTGATGGATAAAAAATGCATGAATCCAATTATATTTATTGATGAAGTGGACAAGATTAGTAAAACCGAAAATGGTAAAGAGATCGTTGGTATATTGATTCATTTGTTAGACTCTACGCAAAATGATTGTTTTCAAGACAAATATTTTAGTGGAATTGAACTAGATTTGTCAAAAGCATTATTTATTTTATCCTATAATGACGCAGATTTAATTGATCGCGTTTTATTGGACAGAATACATCGTGTTAAATTTTCAAGTTTGTCCTTGGAAGAAAAATTGACTATCAGCAAAGAGTATTTGCTTCCAGAAATATACAAAAAAATGGGGTTGGAAGATTGTTTATTTTTTGAAGACAGTGTAATAAAGTATATCATTGATAAATATACCTTAGAACCCGGTGTAAGAAAACTAAAAGAGGTCTTGTTTGAGATTGTAGGAGAAATAAACCTGGACGTATTGACGAATAAGCAAGAGTATTTGGAAACTACATTTCCTCTGTCTATTTCTGTTCAAGACATAAAAATGAAGTATTTCAAAGAAAAAAGAGAAATGAAACATAAACTAATACATGAAGAAAGTTGCGTTGGAATAATAAATGGACTTTGGGCAAATGCGTTGGGAGTTGGAGGAATCATTCCAATACAAGCAAAGTATTTCCCAAGTTCAGATAAAAGTAGTGCTTTGAAACTGACTGGAATGCAAGGAGATGTTATGAAAGAAAGTATGAATGTTGCTCAAACCCTCGCGTGGAATTTGACAAGTAACACAACCACAGTAGAAAGTAAAGAAATGAAGCAAGCTATGGAATCGGTTCACATTCATTGTCCAGAAGGGTCAATACCCAAAGATGGACCTTCTGCAGGAACTGCAATTACGACAGTAATTTATAGTTTGTTGAACAATAAAAAAATAAACAGACTGTTTGCTGTAACTGGAGAGATTTCGTTAGACGGAACCATTACAGCTATTGGAGGACTAGATATTAAAATACTTGGTGGAATAAAAGCCGGTGTTAAATATTTTATTTTTCCGAAAGAGAATGAAGAAGACTTTGAAGAGTTTCTAAAAAAATATAAGAACAATGAAATACTAACTGGAATAGAGTTTTACAAAGTAGAACATATATCTCAAGTCCTTGAAATCATTTTTTTGTAAATTATAATCTGTTATTTGTATATGAACAGTCCGTCTAATTTAAATATAAAACCAACTTCAACTACAAACACCGGTGGAAGTCAGTTCAAATATGGTCCATCAAAACCATTTATTATACTTCAACCTGGAAACTTGTTTATTTCGTTGAGTAATTTTTCTCCAATAATAACTGGAATATTTGTCTTGACATTATCGTTAGCAAGTGACCAACCAAGTTTCAAAGGACTTGTTTATTTAGCATTTCTCATAGCAAGTGCATTTTTCCGTAATTATGCTTATCAAGCTGCAGATTTGTCTCCAATTACAGAGAGTAGATGTAATTTTATAAGATACAGTAAATTTGGAAACACAACATTTTCTATTTTTGTTTTGTCATTTACAATTGCGTATTTGTCTGTTCCAATGTTTCAAACAAATTCTATCAACTATCTTGTATTTGCTATATTAATATTTTATTTTGTTCTTGACATTGGAAACAAGGTTGTTCAAGGTTGTTTGAATTTTGATAAAGATGGACCATATGTTCTTTTGGATATGATTTTGGGATTATTTTTAGCTTCTGTAATAGTAATGTTTATGCAATTGGGCGGATCAGATAAATTTTTATTTTATACAGAAATGATTGATAATAAATTGGTGTGCAAAAAACCAACAAGCACCACTATGAAGTGTGCGGTGTATAGAAATGGCGAATTAATATCTTAATTACGGTAGATGAGCGCGACTAAGAATCATTTCTTTGAGTTTGTCTGGAATTCTTCTTCTTTCCAAAATACACTTAAACATCACATACCACGGTGAACCACTATACGTTTCTAATCCAACCATTCCATTTTTTTTTACTTTTTTCAGTAAACGACACATGATGTTTGCATTTTCTTGTGTGTAGAGATCCCATTCCATGTACATTGAAATAAGTAAAGCAAATCCAGCAGATAAACATTTTACACCAGTATGAACTCCTTCTTCTTTATCCATAAGGTTAACCAAGGAACTCAACGAACAAACGTGCATATTTGTGAGTGATACCGTTCCAATAATTCCACCTGCTTCTGTTTTTCTTCCAAGAAATGTCAACTCAGACGTACAAATAGAATATCTTTTCCATTTATCCGACCCTACCGGTTTTTCAATGATAAATGTATTCTTTACATGTTTTCTCCAAGCACAAAGCATCTTTACTAATGAATTATTTGAAGGGTTGTTACAAATAGAGACGACTCCTTCTCTTATATATGTTGGATATGTGTGTTCAGATAATTCTATCAAATATTTCTGACACTCATCATCAGTACAGCTTGCACAAGGATTTTGGTGATCCCAAATTTTACCATGACTTCTCAACTGAAGTTGTTCTCCATTTACTTCTGTTACAGTTACCATAGGTGATTCTGGCGGACCCTCAAACTTAATTCTACGCATTCTTTCTTGTAAAAGAATTCCATCTAGAAAATTATCATTTTCAAAAATACAGTGAGGATTTGTCAAAAGTGTTCCTAATATGTTCATATTTGTTGTTTATAAATATGAATAAAAGTAAAAAATAAAAAATAAATCATTTTTATTGAAAATGAATCAAGTTTGTAACTAGCCATTGTTTAAAATCTTTTATAATGAGTTGTCTTTGAAAAGTATCTGTCAATAATTTCATATTTCCCCTTGTTTTGTATACTGCGGCAAACCCATTATAAGCTTGTATAACATTTGCACTTTTATATCTATCTAATATTGATGTTGTATGCATTTTTTTTTGTTTTCTTAAGTTGACCTTGTTATGAAGTATGAATATAGTATTTACCAAGTCTATTTTTAGTTTCAATTTAGATCCGTCTACTTTGCTTAAAAAAGCAGTTGCGTGATTTGAACAGTCTGGGCAAGGTAAGTAACGGCAAATTCTCTTAATAAAAAAAAACAATTGTGGTCCAAGTTCTGAATACTTATCTTCTTTTATTTTTTCTACAAGAGTGTGGAATAATGTCCATATGGGTGGCCCCCAACCTTCTGGTGACATACTATACTGTATATAATAAATATAAAGACTATTTGCAGTTATTATGTAATGACAAAATACATATTAGAAGGTGATGTTAATTTTTACGAAGAATTGTATAAATCATTAGATGATTCTACTAAAGATGAATCGGGTGAAGACTTGTGTTTGATTAGCGGGGAAATACTTGGAGAAAAATATTTTACGATGGAATGCAACCACAAGTTTAATTATATTCCACTTTACAAAGATTTGCTAAATTTTAAAACAAAGTTGTCTTTAATGGAAAATGTTAGACTTAAACCTAATGAAATAAGATGTCCGTATTGCAGAAAAAAACAAAATAAACTTCTTCCTTTTTATGAAGAACTAGGGTTAGCAAAAGTAAATGGAATAAATACATGGAATCCTGCAAGTGAGCATACAGATAATAGTATAGGATATAAGGCAGCGTCTGCTTGGGTAATTGGAACATGCTGTGTTCCAAAGTGTAACTCAACTTCAGTCAAACTGAATATCCAAGATAGTAAACTATATTGTTACACTCATTCAAAAGAAATTTTCAAACTTACTGCTCACGGGTTTACAAGTGGAAAATGCGTACAATTATTGAAAAGTGGTCCAAGAAAAGGAGCCGAATGTGGCGCTGTTGCATATACAAATACAAATGGTTGTTGCAAGAGACATTTCAAGTCATTTCCGGCAATTCAAGTTACAAATATTTCTGGTGAACCTGTGAATATTGATGAAAATGTTATTGTGGGATAACATAATATTGAACAACTATTTCTTGTAAAAAATATAATCATATAATCATATAGTAATAGAATGTCAATACTTGTAACTACCCCATCACAAGAAGAATATGTGCGTGAGGATATTAAATATAAAAAAAATACACACGATATTCCAAATGAGGTTATCGGATATTGGATAAAGGCGTCTTTTAAGATAACATACATTTTGTTATTAACTACTGGTACTATTACTTTGATTGAGTCGTTAAGAGCGGAAAAACCAATAGTAAGACATATTTTTAATCTGGAAACGTGTATTTCTTTGGTTGCGGGTTATTTTTATTCATTATTTGTAACTCAAATAGATGATACTGAAAAGAATGGAATACCTCTGGACTGGTCAAGCATAACTAAAATGAGGTACATTGATTGGTCAATTACAACGCCATTTATGTTGCTTGTCTTGTGTGCTTTTTTAGCAAATGAATCAAAGAGAGAAGTGAGTCTTCGCATTTTTGGTAGTATCCTTATATTAAATTACATTATGTTAGGATTTGGTTACTTAGGTGAAATTGGAAAAATTGATCGGATTACAGCGTGTATAGGAGGGTTTGTTCCATTTATAGCTCTATATTATTTGATACACAAGAATTTTATTACCGTCAGAGAAGGAATGAAAAAATATTTTCTGTACTTTTTGTATTTATTTTTTTGGACACTATACGGTCTTGTATTTTTGCTTGAGGAATCTTACAAAAATGTTGCAATGAATATTTTAGATTGTATATCAAAATGCTTTATTGGAATTGTTTTATGGATTTACTATACCAATATTGTAACAAAACTATAATAGGATACAATATTATCTAAAATTAGTATAAATATATAATTGTAGAGTAACTAGATGGGATCTAAAGAGGAGTTACTGAATAATGTAAAGGAGTGGATAAAAATGGATAATGAAATAGTAAAATTGAAAAAGCTAATAAAGGAAAATAATAACAAAAAGAAGGCTTTGACCGAGTCTTTGGTACACGTTATGCGCGCAAATGATATTGATTGTTTTGACTTCAATGGAGGTTCTATAGTATATAAAAAAAACAAGGTGAAAAAACCTATCAACGGAAAGACATTATTGGGAGCGTTGAAAACTTATTATCAAAACGATCCAACAACGGCAGAAACTCTAACAAAACATATTTTAGATAGTCGGGAAGAAAATGTAAAGGAATGTATCTTGAGAAAGTAAGAACATAAAAATATATAAAGCATACATATAATATTTTACTTATATTTATGCTTTCATTAAATTCTTTTGTAGATCTTGAAGATACAAGTGATTACGATGAATCTTATTCGGTAGAGAAAGAAGATATGAATTCTATCATGCAAAATTCATGTTGTTACAGGTATTGTATTTTGGATTATTTGCAGATAGATTCAGAGAAAAAAATAACATCGGGATACTCAAGTTACACGTATATTTACAGAATTAATACTGCTGGTTGTATTCCGTTTTTGCAGTTTTATTTTTCAACAGACGAAAATGCAGATTTTCCGCTTTGTGAAGAAAAAGGTTTTTTTATAGAAACTGCCCATAAAGCATATCACACCTTGTATGAAATAACTCAAGATGCATTGACTATGTTAGATGGTTCCTGGAAATCCTATACTGTAGATGAAATTATAAACAAAAATAAGATAAACCAAACTGTAAAAAGATGTATGCTGAGGAACAATATGCTTTTGATTTTAAAAAATAAAAATGGAGATGTTCTAGAGACGCCAACAGTTTCTTATTTCAAAAAGAATAAAGTAATGACTTATAAATCAAGTCCTTATCATATAATGGGACCATATTACTACTTTGAAAGCGAAGAAAGAAAAGATAGCATACGGGTAGCATTATTTTTAGGGAAACTGTATGTTCCAATGAACTTTCCGAATGATGCCTGGGACAACTCTATGACAAAGAAGGATATTTTAAAGAAATACGATGATAGCAACAAATATTATAGACAAACTATGAGAATTAGTGACCACGCCGGAAAATGGACAACAGCTCATGATAGCGTCTATCTTGGTAAAATAGAGTTAGATGATGGCACTATATTACATGAAAATTCAATGTGGGTTGTAAAAAATATAAATCAAATAGTTGTGTTAGATGAGTAAATGGTGTATATCTTCATTTTTTTATAAAATGAATATATAACAAAGTATGGATATTATCGGTCTCCTTTTGGGAATTGTATTTATGGGGGTATTTATTTACGCAATATTTCAAATCATGCAATTTTATGATATGAATCAAAGTGAATATATGCCATACACTTTATTTTTTATATTTCTTTGTATAACAGTAGGAGTTCTTCCTGATAAAATATATACCTAAGAATGAACAGTAAGTTACATATTACACGGGATAGTTATTTTGTTGAGAATCTAGAATTTTTCGTAGAAGGGTGTCGTCCATTTGATCGCTTAAGTTGTCAAAAATTTCTATTTCTGTTGCTTCTCGTAAATTCATAGTTAGAAAGGCTTCTTTGAAATCTTTTACAACCTTCTCGCTTTTTTCGTATTGGACACGTTCTTTTCCAGCTTTAGTTTGTCTGTACTCCTGTGAATTTGATTGTATATTTGAATACCATGGATTTTTTTCTATTTCTGTTGGAATCAAAATGTCACATATTTCTGGTTTCTTTATAATGTTGTATGGATTCGCATTTCCAGATATATCTATAGATGAACCCATAAATTTTGTTTTGAATTCTTTAATTATACGATCTGGAATAATTGGACTTGTTTCGGTTAAGCGATCAAACTCTTCTTTACAAGATTTTAACATTTGTTTAACTGGTAGACGTTCATCTGGGTGTTTTGTCAGTTCAAGTTTAATGTTACGATTAAACTTGTCCCATGATATCGTGCTAACGCGGTGTGCCTCGTTTAGTTGAGTTATTTTTAAAAACTGCTGTATTGTCGTAACGATTCCTCCAAGTAAGTTGAATCCACCAACTGCCATTCCAAAATAGTCTTGATACTCAACGGGAACTTTGCTTTGAGCAAAATTTGCTGTTCCTGTCAACGTTGATATGATGATGACTGGAATTGTATAATACGCATTTCTCCAAGCGTACCAATTATGCGATTTTCCATGAAGCCAACGATAACACATTGCTTTATCCGCCCACTCAACTAATATTTTTTCATGCTCATTGTTCCAAAGAATATCTTTTGAATTTTCCAAAGAATTGTTTGTTGATTTATCGTTATTTAATTTTTGTTCGGTATCCATGTTATCTATACTAATTATACATAATTTTATTTTTAGAGAGAAATAATATTATAACGCAAACTTTTATTATAGATTATTATTATGGACATTGAAATAGAAACTAGTCTAAAAGAACTTAAAAATAATTTTATAATAATTGGGGATATTCGTGAAGATATTTCGCAAACATTTCAAATGGTGGAGCTTGTAATAAGTGAGCTGAACGACATATACGGAGAATATATAACACATACAAAAGACAACATGATGGTTTTCGGTCTCAACCCGTTTTATTTTCAATGCAAGTTAGTGAAACTAGAATACGATGACATGTATCGTTTTTACATAGCTATTACAAATCGCATGTACTGTGAATATTACAAACTTCATAAAATTATGGCAGGATATATAACGGAAACTGTTAAGGAAAATGATTCGTTAAAGGTAAATTTTATGTACAAGGAATTTCCTGTTTATAAGGATTTAGAGCCATTCAAAGAATACGACTTCAATATCATATGCAAGATTCATGAAGTCCTCATTACAATGATTGATTACTTATTCCAATATTTGGTAAAAAAAGAAAACCATATGAAAACAAACGAGAACAAGAACAAAACTGGATTATTCATTAACAATTTTGTAAACACCTTGAATTATGATATTATCGTTATGAGAGAAAAAATACTTCTTTTCATACACGACCTTGGATTTTTTCACAAGTTGCATATACAGTATTTGAAGCGTTTCAGTGATAAAATATTATTTTTTAACATGCAACTCAATGATGATGTAAAGTTAAACAGCAATACAAAACCCCAACCTCCGGCACCGAAGCCACTTATACAGAACCCTTCCTCTATAGTGAGTACTCCCGCTGATAACAATATAGTGTTATCTATGAAAGAACTTGAAGATAACCAATCAACAGCTACGGTTACACAAAAAAATTCAACTACGTCTTCAGTAGTTCAACAAAATAAAAATAAGTCCAAAAATGAACAAACAAAAAAAAATGTAACTACTTCAACAGTGTCTTCAGCATCAAAAACAAAACAACCAAGTTCTTGGTCCTTGAATAAAAAATAAACGGGTCGTCTTTAAGTATTGTCAATAAAGACATTAAAAATTGATTTAAAGACACCCCGACATCTTTAATAGACAATAGAACAAATTTACGTAATATGGAGAAACGTTTGAACAAGAAGATTGAGGATTATATTTCTGAATTCAAAAATGGAATTAAGGATAAAGCTGTTGAACTGGATCTTTTGAAAAACGATGCATCAAATCAACTGATCGCTTATATATTTGATTATGAACGCCTATCTTTGGAGAAGGAAGATTTTGTCAAGCGTAAGCGTGTAAAGAATTTGATTCCGTTTTATGATCGTTGTTGTGCAAAGAGAGCGAATAATGAACAGTGTACGCGGAGAAAAAAGGAGGGTAGTGAATATTGTGGAACACATTTGAAGGGGACACCGCATGGTGTTATTGATTTACACGAAGAGAGTTCTACATCTACACAAAAGATTGAGGTATGGGCTCAAGATATTATGGGAATCATGTACTACATTGATAAGGTTGGAAACGTATATCAAGCCGAAGATGTTGTTGGAAATAAGATAAATCCAAAGATCATTGCAAAGTATGTTAAGAGTGGGGAAGTGTATTCCATTCCGGAGTTTGGCATTTAGATAAAATTTATAGTGCAGTAGTTGGATAAATTATTTTTCATATTTTTTTACATGGACGAAGTTTGTAAAAAAATATTAGAACGTGTTGGAATTAGTTCAGACGATATTCATAATAAACTTATTGAACGAGATATTTTGTTGAATGATTTGATTTATGAAGAGCTTAAAAATAAAATACCAGAATTAAAACAGCCATTTAGTTCATCTTACTTGACTTGTTTGCAAGTCAACGCTGATAAAAAACAAAAATGGCCTTTATTGAATTTAGTTCGTCAAATACTTAATGCATATAATATAGAAATGAAACCAATACGAAAAAGTGATGGTTACACGGCAGCAGGTATTAAAAAATACAAACGTTTTTTTCTTTTGTATTTGAAATCAAGTTGACTACTTAATGTCTAGGTTGCATTCCAGGTTGCATAGTCTGTGTAGGTTGCCCTTGGGTAGGAGGTTGAGCAGCCTGAGCTCCCATGTTAGCTATTAGATCTGCAGCAAATAATAGAATCAAAACTATAAATATAAAAGGTAAAATTACTAAGAACCAAGCGACGCCTTTAAGATTTTTGTTGCATAAAAAGTTCAAGAACCAAGTCCAGACACCTACAAAGAAAACTTTTACAACCATAGAAATAATTGATGCCTGTCCAAGCATGAATAAAATACTTATTACTGAAAAAACTAAATACACCATCGCGGGAGTACACAAAGAGTTCAACGAAGATCCAACACCCGCCATTATATATATTTTGTATATTTTATTTTCTCTAAATAGAGACACTTATGAAGACTTGAATAAAGATAGAATATCTTTTTTGTGCATTGATCCATAAAAATCTCCGTATGTATACATTTGCATATACTTAATTAACGCATACAAGTAGTAACTTTCTTTCAATTTTTCAGTTGTTTTATTACTGACGAGTTGTTTGAACTTGCATCGGCTTATAATAGATTTGTTTTTTTTAACGAACGATGTGTCTTTTTTCATATTGTTTAATTCTTTGTAACGCAACGATGGGAAGTTTTTTCTAGTAAAATTGAGTGACTTAAAATTTGGATTTTGATACGGTTTACCGTAAAGTTTTTTTTTATTCATTAACATTTCTAGAAGAAGTGATACATAACACTCTAAGTTTGAGTTATTTTCCGCGACAGTATCTACTAACTTATTAAAATAAAAGGGTAATTTTTTGAATTGACTCAATGGTTTATATTCATAATTATTCAAAGGATCTACTGTCATTATTTTCAAGTCTTTTGAAATACTTATGTCATTGGTTCTCTCGTCAACTGTTTCTCCGAAGAGATTTTTGTCGGAGTACTGTTTATCATTTGTAACAAAATACATGTTTTGTCTAGGTTTATTGCATACGTCAAACCATATTTGTGTAGAAATATACCAAAACATTAAATCATCTGTGCTTGATGATATTTTTATAGGATACTGCAACTGAATAATATTCAATTGTTTATTTTTAAAATATTTATTGGATATATTTGTTTTTGTTATGACCTCACCACGAGATAATAGTGATTTTATATCATAGTTTTTGTTTTGTATAATTACCAACTTTGATACAACAAAAATTATATTTTTCTTTTTTAGTTGGTTTGATAAAAAAAGATGGAATTTTTTTACTACCTCGTCATAATTTTGATACTCTTCAAACAACGTGTATATAACATTTGCATAGTCAATAATAAATATTTTTATTTTTTCGTTACATAAAGATTTATTAGTATTCTTTTTTGTCCATTTTTTTGATATTTTTGTCAACTTTATATTCATTCTTTATTTATACTTTGAAAATATTTTAGAGTATAGATAACTGGTTTAAACATATATCTATTGTAAAAGCATGAAGGCTTGTTTTTTCATAATGACTTTGGTTTTTATTTGTAGAACTATACCAGTGTCAACAAACCTTATTAGGCGATGTAACATTTCTATGAAGAGAGAAAGCTCCAAAAAAATATTCGGTCTACCGTATAAACCTAAAAAGGAAAATCAACAGTCTTATGTTAGCTGCTTGAATTCTAAGCAAAATAAACTTATTTTTGCCATAGGCCCTGCTGGTACAGGTAAAACCTTATTCGCTTGTAATAGGGCTATTCAAGAACTGAAAGAGGGAACTGTTGATAAAATTATAGTAACCCGCCCAATTGTTCCTGTTGAAGAAGACCTTGGGTTTTTGCCTGGAAACATCAATAAAAAAATGGACCCTTGGGTGCGCCCAGTATATGATTTGTTTTTGGAATCTTTCTCTCAAAAAGAACTGGAGGCTATGGTTCACACTGGTGTGATTGAGATATCTCCACTTGCTTATATGCGTGGACGGACTTTCAAGAATTCATTTATTATTGCAGATGAAATGCAAAATAGCTCACCAAACCAAATGTTGATGTTGATCACCCGTGTTGGTGTTGGAAGTAGAATGGTTGTTACAGGAGATTTGAAACAGTCTGACAAGGGAATTTATAGCGGTCTCTCTGATTTTATTCAACGATACAATTATTGTACAACGAGTACATCAGATATAAATCTTGATTTTATTAAGGTTATTGAGTTTAATATCAATGATGTAGAGAGAAGTGAACTAGTTCAGGGGGTTTTGAATATCTATGAAAGTTTTGACAACCGCGCGAAGGTTAAAATTTCAAATGAAATTGTTAGTACAACTATTTCTACTGATAAACCTATTTTTATTGAAAATGATGCTGCGATGATTCCTTTTGAGAAAAAAACGAGTGAACCTGTTCTGTGAGTACCTACTCTTCCACCATAGGATTTTCCTTCTTTTTGAGAAGCAAAATCTCTGCTTGAAGTCTGGCAATAGTTTTATCTTGGTCGTACATTTGTTGTGCTCTCTCAATGTTTCCCATCTTCATTCTTTCAATGAATACATAAGATTCTGCACATTTCTTTTCCAAAATTTCATTCCTTTTCCGAAGATTTCTGTTCTCCATGCTTTTCTTTTTGAACATCTCGCGATAGTTTTTCTCGGGTGCATAGAAATCTGCAGTATCTTCCGAAAAATGAACGGCTCTTGTTTGAGAAATCATTCTGGACATAACTAATATGGTTGGGTTTGATTGTTATCAACTACGAAAAATCGTTTCAATTTTTTTTAATAGAGTGAGATTGAATTTTTTATTATTCAATCTCATCTTGAATATTCTTCAAAGCGAAGCTGGGGGGGGGGCGTCCGGGGGGCGAAGCCCCCGGATTTGCGCAGACGGGGAATCGAACCCCGAGAAAAAGATTGGAAATCTTGTATGTTACCATTACATCATCAGCGCTGGTGTATGTGTGTATGTGTCCATATGGA
>Ga0136644_10002077_pt1 | contig 15496 bp, 9 predicted proteins | sample C_130820_EF_Meta_FD_94780 | JGI IMG/M metagenome (GOLD analysis project Ga0136644, IMG submission 94780) | Freshwater microbial communities from Lake Croche, Canada to study carbon cycling - C_130820_EF_MetaG (v2) (version 2) | ecosystem: Environmental > Aquatic > Freshwater > Lake | place: Lake... | reverse complement strand
CCGCGAGGGCCGTGATCGCACGCGCGAGCGATGCCGCGTCTCCCGCCCGGTACGTCAGGCCCGCGCCGTGCTCCGAGATCAGCCCTTCGAGTTCGCCGGGCAGCGAATTCACGATCGCGAGGCCGGCGGCCGCGTAGTCGCAGGCCTTGTAGGGCACGGCCACCAACGTCTCCGGCTTCACGAGCACGAGTCCCACGTCGGCCCTCGAGAGCAGCGTGACGTATTCGCCGCGGGCGAGGAGTCCATGCACGACGAGCGAGGTCGAGCCGCTCAGGGCCGCGGCGGCGTTCCGCAGCCGCCCTTCGAGCGCGCCGGTGCCCGCCACGTGGATCTCCGCGGAACACCCCGCCGCCGTCAGAAGCCGGGCCGCCGTGACGAGGGCGTCGAGATCCTGCCCCGACTCGAGCGAGCCTGCGTAGACGCATGCGAGCGGCGGGGGGTTCTCCGCGGCGGCTCCGCGGGCGTCGATCTCGGCTGGGGAGAGCCGCGGTGGTTCCGGGTACTCCTGCAGGTATGCCCCGAGGTAGCAGACGTGCTGCGGACGTGGCGCCGTCGCTGCACCGATGCGGGGTGAGGATCTGGTCAGCAGGGTCTCCGACTGGGCACAGATCGCATCGGCGGCGGCGAGCACCGCATTCCGTCGCTGCTCCAGACCGCGGAGGAAAACCGTCGCGAGTGTTCGTCGCATCCAATCCGGACCGGGCAGAATCCGGGCGAACGTCTCCGGCCAGGCGTCCATCACGTCGCACACGAACACGGAGTCGAGCCGGTGGGCGAGCCGCGCTGCGGCCTCCGGCCCCTCCAGCGGCGGAAGGCTGGCGAGGATGATGTCGGGCCGTTCGAGCTGCCCCGATGCCACTCCCTCGCTCGCCAGACGCTCGAACGTCCGCCCGAAGTCGCGGTGGCTGCCGATGCGGGCCAGCGACACGTTTTTTTCGTAGGGGCGAACCGCCACCAACCGCACGGCGAAGTTTTCGTCGTCGCGGATCGAGAGCGGAGCGTTCCGGGCTGCCTTGCGTCGATGGCTCCAGGTCGCGGTCCACCACGTCACGTCGTGGCCGCGCGCGGCGAGCACCCGCGCGAGCGACCAGTAGCGGAGCGGGGGGAGACCTTCGCCGGGAATGTCGTCGAACGGGTTGACGATCCAGATGGAAAGGGGCGGGGGCAGCGGCTCGGCTCGACTCATGGTCGGGAGCGTAGCAGAACCGTTGCACCCGGCAGAGTGACCCGCGCCGCGTGGCCCGTAGGGCAGGCTGACGGCCCGTCCTACAACGCGAACAGGTGCGAAGCCGTGCGGAACAGGAGCCGTCCGGCGGCTACGGCGGGCGTGGCCCGGCAGGTTTCACCGAGCGGCACTCGGCCCCGCACCTCGAATGCGTCGCCGTCGGCGATGACGATCACCTCTCCATCGGCCGAGACGTTGATCACCGCGCCCCCGGCCACGATCGGCGAGGCGGAAAAAGAGCCGCCCACCCGGCCGCGCCACACCGTCTCTCCGCTCGCAGCCTTGACGCACGTCACGACGCCCCGATCACCCCAGAGATACATCCGCTCGCCCGAACAGACCGGCGTGGGCACGTAGGGCGCCACGCTCCGGTCGAGTGTGTAGTCGGGACCCGGCGCGGGCGGCGCAGCGTCCGCGGCAGGCAGTTCGGCCGGCAGAGACAGCGCCACGAGCAGGTTGTCGCCGCCCCCTTCCCCGCAGGTGCAGACGACCCGCCGCCCCGCGAGGATCGGGGACGACACCGTGCGCCGGGGGAAGCAGCGCGATTCCCAGAGCACCCGGCCGGAAGCCGGATCGAGGCCGGTGAGGCCATGGGCGTTGCTCGCGAGCACGACCTGCGGCGGCGAGACATCGTCCCGCCCGAGCACGAGCGGCGTTGAATAGGCGGTGCGACCGCTCTCGCGGTCGATGCGCCAGCGATCTTTTCCCGTCTTCGCGTCGAGGGCCACGACCGCACTCGGCCCGTCCTGATCGATCGGCACGATGACGAGATCGCGCCACACGGCTGGCGACGCGCCGAATCCGTGCTCGCACGCGTAGGGGCCGAGGTCACGGTGCCAGAGCGGTTCGCCGGTGTGTGAAACGGCCTCGGCCCGCAGGTTGTCCTTCGTGGCCCACAGCCAGAACACTCCCTCATCGCTCGCTGCCACGGTTCCCGACGCGGAACTGTTCTGAGCGTGATGCGGCTCCATCGGCCCGGGATACTCCCGCTGCCAGCGGAGGCTGCCGTCGTCGGCGTCGTGGCAGGTGAGAAACCGCTTCCCGGCCGCCTCGTCGGCCGAGGCGGTGTAGACGCCGCCTCGGAACACGACGGGCGAGGAGTGGCCCTGCCCCGGGAGAGCCGCCTTCCACGTCCACGTGACGGCTGACCAGTCGCCGGGCAGGGCGACGTCGCCCCCCTGCCCGCTTCCCTCATGCCCGCGCCACCGCGGCCACTCGGCAGGCGCCGCAGCCAGGGCACACAGTGCGGCCGTCAGGGTCAAAAGGCGTTGCGTCATGTCCATCATTTGTACGGGGTGACCGTCTCGTTCGCCATGGCACGCGGGACGCTTGCCCCGCAGGAGGACGCTACAGAGCGCGGCGGCGGAGGGTGGCGATGCCGACGAGGGCCGAGAGGGCGAGGGCGACCGTCGTGGGCTCCGGGACGGCGACGACGCTTTCCACGAGTACCAGGTTGTTCGGGGTCAAAGCAGGCGCGAGCAGGGGCAATTCCGCAAACGGCGAGCCGAGTTGGACTGTGACGTCATAGGCCTGCACGGCGGCGATGTTGTCGATGACGACCATGCCTGCGCCGAGTACCTCGCCGAAGACGGCGTAGCCATCGTTGCCGAGACTGGGATCGAGGCCAGGGTTGTCCTGCACGTTGAAGAACCATTGGCTCGTGGCGCTGTTCGGGTCGCTCGTGCGAGCCATGGCGATGGTGCCCCGGAGGTTCGACAGTCCGGCTTCGAGCGGGATCGGGATCGCGGTCGGGATGGTCTCGATTGATGCGGACGTGGGCGTAGTCAGGAGCGTGAAGCCGCCTCCCTGCACGATCTGGATGCCGGTCGGATCGTAGGTCGTACTGCGGTGGAAAAATGTGTTCGTGTAGCTGCCGGCGTTCACATACTGCAGGAAGTTGGCCACCGTTTTCGGAGCCTGGGTCTCCAAGAGCCGTACGTCGAACGCACCGAGGCTGGTCGTGAACGTCACGATCGTATCGGCATGGAGTGGCGTGCCCGCGAGGCATGCGCAGAGGGCAATCGCTCCGTACATCGGCCCTGAAATCAGCCGCGTATCCTGTCGCATGACGATGTTCCCCGGATGCCGGGCGAACGATCGCGACGCTGCTCACCACACTGCGGTCAGGCGGACGGGTCGGGTCGAACGGGGCAGGAAAAAGAAAGGAAAACCCGCTCTGCCGAAACACCGTCAGCCGAATCGCCGGAGAGGCGAGAGCGGTCGAGATGTTCGCTCGGTCAGTAGCGTTTCCTTGATGCCCCTCGGAGCCACTTCCCGCGGGCGGTCGTGCAGGCGGGTCGTGGAGCCTTCTTCGCTGCAGTATGATCGGAAATGCCGCGCAGTCAAGTTTTTGCGCGGTGGATTCGCCGCCCCGACCGGGCGGGAGGAGGTCGGGGTCCGGGATGTGTGGGATTGCCGGGGTCATCGGCGTCGATTCTCGGCTCGTGGAGCCGGCGGTTCGCTCCATGATGCGGGCCATGGTGCACCGCGGCCCCGATGACGAGGGCTTCGAGGAGTTTCCGGTCGCCTCCGTCCTCGATGGCAAGGGGCCGCCGGCGGGCGCGGCCGGGCTGGGTTTCCGTCGGCTCGCGATCCTCGACCTCTCGCCGGCGGGCCATCAGCCGATGGTGCATCGGGAAACCGGCGACTGCCTGATCTTCAACGGCGAGATCTACAACTTCCGCTGGCTGCGGGCGAAGCTCGAGTCGTTGGGGGTCCGCGTGCGGAGTTCCGGCGACACGGAAGTTCTCCTCGCCGCGCTCGCGGTGTGGGGCGAAAAGGCGATTGACGAACTCGACGGCATGTTCGCCTTCGCGTTCTATCACGCGAAGAGCCGCCGCGTGCTCCTCGCCCGGGATCCGTTCGGCATCAAGCCGCTCTATGTCGCGCGGGGGCAGCACGCGTTCGTGTTCGCCAGCGAGGTGCGGTCGATCCTCGCCTCGGGACTGGTGCCGGACGATCTCGATCCGGCCGGCATCGCCTCGTTTCTGGCGTACGGGGCCCCACAGGATCCGCTCACGGTCCATCGGTCGATCCGCTCGTTCCCGGCCGGAACGTGCGGCTGGTTCGGCAGTGACGCGGCGACCGGCGCCTCTCTCGAACGGCGCTACTGGCGGTTTCCCGTGGAGCATGGGCCGATCGAAGAGTCGAAGGCGGTCCGCACGATCCAGATGCAGTTGAACGCGTCGGTACGTGACCAGTGCATTTCGGACGTGCCCCTGGGCGTGTTCCTCTCGGGGGGCATCGATTCCGCGACGCTGGCGGCCGTGGCCCGCAACCATGTCAGCCCCGTCCGCACGTATTCCGTCGGGTTCGAGACCGCTGGTGGTCAGGACGAACTCGCCGACGCGGCTGCGACAGCCCGGGCCCTCGGCACCGTGCATCAGCAGACGATCCTCGACGACGACTGGGTCATGCTGCAGTGGCGGGAGTGGCTGCGGGCGGCTGATCGACCCAGCATCGACGGGCTCAACACGTTCGTCGTGAGCGGGATCGTGAAGGACAGCGGCACCACGGTCGCCTTGTCCGGGCTGGGGGCCGACGAGCTCTTCGGCGGCTATCCCACGTTTCGCCGAGTGGCCCGGGCGCGGCGGTTTCTGCGGCCGCTGGGGCTCGTCCCCGGCCGGTTGCGGCGGGCGGCGGCCCGCGTTGTGTGCGCTTCGCTGCCGGCGGCGCGGCGCCAGAAGGTGATCGATCTCCTGGCCGGTGGCACGACGGCGCTCGAACTCGCGAGCCGGTTTCGCCGGCTCACGAGCGATGCGGGCATGCGGGCCCTCGGGTTCGAGGCTGCAGCGCTCGGGCTGACGCCGGAGTTCCTGCCACCGGCGGCGCTCGCCGCGTGCGTCGGCACGCAGCGTGACACGTTCGGGGCGGTGTCGCAGGCGGAGTGCTTGCTCTACATGGGCAACACGCTGCTCCGCGACTCCGATACCAACGGCATGGCCCACTCCCTCGAGATTCGCGTGCCGTTCCTCGGCCGATGGTTCGCCGACGCGGTGGCCGGCCTGCCGGGGACCACGAGGCAGCCGCCAGCCGCCCCTCCCAAGCACCTCCTGCGCAAGGCGACGGGGGCGACTCTGCCGTACGACGTGTTCACGCGTCCGAAGAGAGGTTTCTCGCTGCCGATCGGGGAGTGGATGGTCGGGAGGTTGCACGACGAGTGTCAGGCCGCCGTCGCCGAGCTTGCCGACTGCCCGCTTTTTTCCGCTGCCGCGATCAACAGGCTGTGGCGGTCGTACGCCGAAAACCGCCAGGCGACCCACTGGTCCCGTCCCCTCTCCCTCGTCGTTCTCGGCAGTTACCTCCGGCACGCCCGCGAGCGCGCGGCGTTTCGCGGGGGCCGGGCTCGCCCCTTACAGCCTTGAAAGCCGATCCTCGGGCCCGGCAGTTTATGTTCTCTGGTGGTAGAGGGGCCGGCCCGGGGTATCCACCGATCCGATGTATACTCCAACCGGGGAGGGCCCCGGCTGCAGACTCGAGAATTCATGACGCCAGTTCGTTCCAAGATGACGTGGTCGCCGGAGAGGGGGGCGGCGCTGTTTCTGGCCCTGGCCTTCTTTGGTGCCGTCGGAATGAGCGTGGTGGGGCATCCAATCTCGCATCGGCCGGCGAACATCCGGCGAATGCCGCCGGCCGCGGCGGTCGGTGTTCACGGCGAAGTTCATGCCGCGAAACATCCAAGTTTGGCCAACATCTCGGCACGCGATCTCCGGTTGCCCCGAGCTCCGCGACACCGGTGCGACAGGCCCTCGTCGGGTGCGGCCGAGGTCGAAGCGCTCGTCGACGCCGTGGTCGTGGCGATCATCGATGGCGAAGCTTTTCGGCCCTGCGTGCTGGAGTGTCCCACCGTGCGTCCGTTGGACGGGCATCCACTTTCCGTGCTGCGTCCGCCTTCTCTTCTGGCGGGCTGATCGGCGCGCGGAGCGTATGCCGCGCGCCATGTGGGTGGCAGCGCGGCCTCGAACGCTCCAGCAGCAGAGAAATCGTCCGGTGTGTGGCATTTGCGGCGTAGTGAGTGCGGACCCACGGCCCGTCGAACCGGGGGTGCGAGCGATGATGCAGGCGATGCACCACCGCGGCCCCGATGACGAGGGCTACGAGCTGCTTTCGCTCGGCCCCGCGGATGCCGCGAGCCCGGTCGCGGGCTTCGGATTTCGCCGGCTTTCGATCCTCGACCTTTCGTCCGCCGGCCACCAGCCGATGTACAACGAGAAGACGGGCGACTGCCTCGTCTTCAACGGCGAGATCTACAACTTTCGGCAACTGCGGGCAGAGTTGCAGCTTTCGGGCGTCGTGTTTCGCAGCACGAGCGACACCGAGGTATTGCTGCAGGCCCTCTCCGTCTGGGGCGAGGCGGCCGTGGAAAGACTCGAGGGGATGTTCGCCTTCGCGTTTTACCACGCCTCGTCGCGGCGGATCCTGTTGGCCCGCGATCCACTCGGCATCAAGCCGCTCTATGTCGCCGCCCTGCCGGATCGGTTCCTGTTCGCGAGCGAGATTCGGCCGCTCCTGGCCTCGGGTCTCGTACCCAGGGATCTCGATCTCGCCGGAATCTCCGGAATGCTCGCCTATGGCGCCGTGCAATCGCCCCGCACGGTCTTCCGGCACATCCGGTCATTTCCCGCGGGGGCGACGCAGTGGATCGACGCATCCATCGCCTCCGGCAACGCTCCGTCGCCGCCCCGGCGGTATTGGTCGTTTCCGCGCACGACGGTCTCCGACAGCCAGTCGCATGCCGCCAGAGCGGTCCACGACATGCTCCACGACGCGGTGCTGCGTCACCTCGTGGCGGACGTTCCGGTGGGCGTTTTTCTCTCGGCCGGCATCGACTCCACGATCATCGCGTCGTTTGCCAGGGAATACACACCGCGGGTCACCGCATTCACCGTCGGCTTTGGGGCGATCCACGGCGAAGACGAGGTCGCCCTCGCCTCGGAAACGGCGAAAGCGCTCGGCATCAGGCACGTTGCGGTCGAACTCGACGCCGCCAACATGCCCGCGAAGTGGCACGACTGGCTCGCAGGGATGGACAGCCCCAGCATCGACGGCTTCAACACGTACGTCGTCAGCCGCCGCCTGGCCGCCGAGGGAGTGGTGGTGGGACTGTCAGGCCTCGGGGCCGATGAACTCTTCGGCGGCTACGGCACGTTCGCGCGGGCTCCCCGCTGGTCTGCGATCCTGCGGGGTCTGCGGTTCGTTCCGCGCGGCCTGCGCGTGGCCGTGCTCTCGGCCGCGGGTGCGGCGGGCGGGCACTCCGGGGCGATGGAGAAACTGGCCGATCTCGTGGCGGGGGATGTGAGCGTGGCGGGAGTGGCCCGGTCGCTCCGCCGGGCGCTCTCCGATTCGCGGATCCAGGCGATGGGGCTCGGACCAGAGCGGGTGGGCCTTGCCGCCGACTATCTCGAGGCCGGCCCGGAGCGGCTCGAGCCCGTCTTCGACGGCGACCCGTTCAACACGGTCGCCCGCCTGGAAGCGACGCATTACATGGGCGACACGCTGCTGCGCGACACCGACGCCAACAGCATGCGGCACTCGCTCGAGGTGCGGGTTCCGTTCCTCGACCTGCCGTTGGTTGAGTACGTCTCGTCGCTTCCGGGCTCGGTGAAGCGGGGAGGCTCGGTGAAGGCGTTGCTGCGGATGGCCGGCGACCACGTGCTCAGTGAGAGGATTTCAAACCGTCCCAAGACCGGGTTCACGTTGCCGATCGGCGACTGGATGCGGGGTGAGATGCGTGAGCCATGTGACGCGGCGATCAGGCATCTGGCGTCACAAGCGTTCATCGATGCGGACGAGGTCGGCCGCACGTGGCGGAAGTTTCTCGACGATCCGCGATCGATGCACTGGTCGCGGCCGTTGTCGCTGGTCGTGCTCGGGGCCTACCTCGAAGCGACGCACGGCGCACCGTGAACATGCGGGGCACGGACGCGGGTGAAACCCCGTCAGTCGGCGCTGGCCACCCGCCGCATCAGTTCCGGGCTGAGCCGGCCCGCCTTCGTGAACCAACCCCGGGCTCGTTGTAGCGACTCGTTGGCATCGTCGATCGTGAGAGGTTGCGATGACATCTGTAATTCGGCCAGCCCGATGGTGAGCGCCAGCCTGGCGTTCGCTGGATCCCACCGAGCCATGCTTTTTCCCGAGAGAACAGCCTCTGCCAGGGCCGTTTCGTCCCGCGAGCCAGGGTCGTGCGCGACGGGAGCCCCCTGAGACTTCAACACGGCCGTCCGCAGGCTTTTTATTTCCGCCGCCGAACATGCGTCTCGGCTGAGAAGGCCTGCCACCACACCGCAGCACGTCACGAATATCGTTGTGGCCGGGGCACCGGCCATCGTCGGGTTCCGTCTCTTCGAAGCCGGTGCCGTGCCCCTTGGGATCACACGCTCGGATGGCTGCGGCGCCTCGCCACCGACCGCGTCGTCGGTTGCGACAAGCCGCGAGGGCAGCCCGGTCGCCGCCGCGAGCCCGGCGACGATCGAGGCGAGAAACGCGTTCGCCGGCACGTGCAGGTTCCAGTCGAAGGCAGAGTGGGCGACGATTCCGAGGAGCGCCGCCCACGGACCGGCTTCGAGGATTCGGGCGTTCGGGGGAATGTCCCGATAAAAGCGGATGCCTCGCATGATCAGGACCACTGCCAGGGAGACCATGGTCGAAATCCCCGCGATTCCCGTCTCTGCGAGCAGTTGAGCGAAATCGTTGTGCGCGTAGTAGATGACGTCGCGTCCGGAGACGTACCTGGGAAACAGCGAGCCGTAGGTGTCGAGCCCGGTGCCGAACAGCGGTGACGCCCGGAACATGCGATGGGCCACGTGGGCGGCAAAGACCCGTGCATCACGCGTCGCCGCCAGCAGAGGGTCTCGCAGTCGTTGTGGCAGGGCGTTCTCGAGGCCCACGGATGGACCATACATGATGAGCGCCGCCGCGATCATGGCCACCGCGGCGAGCGCGACCAGCGATTCCATGCAGCGTCTCGGGATGCGACGTTCCGCCGACAAGAGTCCCAGGGTGAGAAATGCCATCACGAGCGATGCCGTTCCGGCCCGGGACTTCGCGGCGAGCGCGACACTCCACAAGGCGATGCCAACGACAACGACCGCACATCCAGAGCGGCTCCACGAGGGAATCCGGCCTTTCGTCAGAAACAGCCATCCCGCGATGGCGACCGGAATCGTCAGGCAGATCGCGCCGGCATAGTGATTGCTGCAGATGTATGGACCGAAGCCGTCGCCGGTGCCTCCGTGTTCGGCGAAATACTTGACTCCGGCCACGACGGTCGGCTCGAGAAACCCGTACCCGGGTGTTTCGATCGGCGCGGCGATCGACTTTCCCTTCAAGTCGGGTGGCCCGTCCAGCTGCACGAAACCGAGGAGCAGCCGCGCCTTCTGGTCGACGGGGAACACGATGCCGCTGGCCAGGATCATGAGCCCGGAGAGCGAGATCGCGGCGATCAGTTGCCGGCGGTAGCGGAGCCGCAGTGCCACGTCGGAGACGACGGCCACGGTCACCAATCCCACGAACAGCCGACGGATGGCCGCGGCCGTCGCTCCAGGATCGATGGAGATCGTTCCCCATCGCCCCGGCTCTTCCGCCAGTGCCAGTTTCCACGCCCCGGCCGACACGGGTGCGATCGGAACGAGGATCCAATCTGGCAGGGGCACCAGCTGCAGCAATGCGGCCAGGCAGATGCAGCAAGGCATCGCCAGAAGGGTGAGGCGTCGGCGGCCGCTCACGGCCCAGAGCACGCCGGCCAACGCGGCCGTCGCCTCCAGGCCGAAGCGGGCCCAGGGACCGGTCGCTCCCAGACACATGGGGCCGACGATCGCGGCGCCACCGAGCAGCAAAACCGCGGCCTGCTCGAGTTGCGACATGGAGGATTGTTCTCGCTGCATTCGCTTACCCCCGGTTCGCGATGCTCTGGTACAAGTCATTCCAGCGGGATGATACGGCCTGCATCGAAAACCGGGCGACGGCCGAGTCGCGGGCGGCGGCCCGCGTGGAAGCCCGACGGGAGGGGTCGGTGGCCACCCGAGATGCCCAGCGCAGGCCTTCCACGAAGTCGGGGATGTCGTCGGGCCGGGCGACCCATCCGGTCACCTGATGCTCGATCCCTTCGCCGCAAGCCGTCTGGCCGAAGGCGATCACCGGGGTGCCGCACGAGAGTGCCTCGCTTTTCGTCTGGCCGAAGGTCTCCTGCCGCGATGGCAGGGCGAAGGCATCCGCCGCTGAATAAAGCCAGGCGAGAGTTTCCGGATCGGAGATCCGGCCTGCGAAGCGAAGTCGCACCCCGTGCAGTTCTCGCGGTTCGCCAGATTCACCGAAGATCACCATCTCCGTCCGCTCGCGGGTGGAGTCATCGAGCCGGGCGATGGCCTCCTCCAACCGGTCAAAGCCCTTGATTCGCCAACGTGTGCCATTGTTCGCCCCGAATGCGATCAGAAAGGAATCGGGCGAGATGCCGAAGCGTTCGCGGGCCTTGCATCGCGGCAGGGGCACGAACGTCTCGGTGTCCACGGGATAAGGAATCGCGCCGATCCTGGCAGTTCCGAACACGCCGCTTTTCCGGGCCTCCTCCGCGCACCATTCGCTGGGGCCAACAGGATAGATCCCCGGACGAGAAAAACTTTTTGCCTTGCGTCGTCTGACCCATGCGTCCACGACCGCCGTCGAGCCTCGGAGGGGCATGTCCGACGGATAGGACTGGAGGCCCAGGCAGGGCCAGAGATCGTGAAGCGACCAGACGATTGGAGCCCGAACGAGAGCCACCTCCTCGATGCTGATCGTGTCGGCTTTCACCCAGTGGAGATGCACGATATCGGGCCCGAGGCCATCGACGAACGCCGCGCTGCCGGAGCGGACCCAGTTCACCGATGCGAACTGGCGGCAGAACGGCCGCAGCGCGGCATAGGTGACTTTGCGCCTCAGGACCAGGCTTGCCCGCCCGAGCGCCGACCGGGGCTGACGAAGGCTGGGAAAGGTGCCCTCCGCGGCCGTCTGCTCGCGGCACACGAAGACGGCATCGTGCCCGCCGAGCACACCGGCCTGAAAAATCCGCCGGGCGGCGATCGTGGCGCCGCCCGTGATCCCGTCGTCGTAGTTGAGGTGGACGATCCGCATGGGAAGGAGGCCGGGGCCCCTCAAGCCGTGCCCGGTCGATGTCGGAGCCAGTGCCGGAACGACGCCAGGTCATCGAACATGTATAATCCAATTTCTTTCCATGGGGGGGTGCGATGCGCATGGTCGAAAGAGCGGTCCTTTCGTAGGCGGACGCCGTCGCGCACACCATGAGCATCCGACAGCACACCAACACGGCGCACCGGTACCGCAGCGATATCGATGGGCTGCGGGCGATCGCCGTTTTGGTCGTCGTGCTGTTCCACTTCGGCCTGCTGCCCTCTGGCTATCTCGGCGTCGACGTGTTCTTCGTCATCAGCGGTTACCTCGTCACGACGATCATCCTATCGCAGATCGACAAGGGCGTATTCTCCCTGGTCGATTTCTACGTGCGGAGAGTGCGGCGCATCCTGCCCCTGAGTTTCTGCGTGTGCCTCGTCGCGCTGCTCGTCGGCAGGGCCACCATGCTTCCGGACGATCTGGAGAACCTCGCGGCGTCCGTGGTGGCCACGAATCTCTTCTCCAACAACATCCTGCAGGCGATCACGACCCGCAACTACTGGGACGTGGTCAATGAGTACAAGCCTCTGCTCCACACGTGGAGCCTCGGTGTGGAAGAACAGTATTACCTCGCGTACCCGCTCTACCTGGCCTGGGCGGCCCGGCGAGGATCACGGTTCGCGCTGGTCGCGGTCGGCGGCCTGGCCGCCGTCTCGCTCGGGCTCTACTGGCTGCCGGTCGAACCCCATACCAGATTCTACTGGCTGCCCTACCGGCTGTTCGAGATGGCTTTCGGCGGAATCGCGGCAATCTCCACCGGATCGACGCCGCGGCGGCATCCCTGCAGCGCGGTCGCTCTCGTCGCGCTCCTGGCGACGCTGTGTGCCGGCACCGCCGTCCTGCCGGCGACGGTCGCACTCGTGGTCGTGGTGGCGCTTTCCACGGTGCTCGTGGCGTCAGACAACAGCGCGAGTGGCTTGGCTCGCGTCGTTCTCGAAAACAGGCTGGCTGTGGGGTTGGGCCTGATCAGCTACGGCGTCTACATGTGGCATCAGCCCGTGCTCGCCTTCGCCCGGTACTGCCTGTTTCCGCAGTTGGGGGCCATCCACCTGGCCGGTCTGGCCGTGGTGATCCTGCTGCTCGCCATCTCGACCTACTTCATCGTCGAGTCGCCGTTCCGCAATCCGCGGCGCGTCGCCCCAGGCACGTTGTGGGCCGTCGTGTCGGTGCTGTTTCTCGTGTCGATGGGGATGGCTGCCGACCTCTATCGCCGCGCGGGAGTGGTTCGTGACGTTCCGGAGCTGGGGATCACGCTGGCTGGCTCGAGCGCCGTCCGGCATTCCGACTACAACTCGCGGATCTACCGGTACGACAGGCCCTTCGAGCGAACCGACAGGATTCGCGTTCTGGTCGTGGGAACGAGTTTTGCCCGCGACTGGGCGAACGTGCTCCTCGAGTCGGATCAGGCTGAGAGGATCGAGATTTCCTACGTCTTCGACCCGAGCACCCATCCTGGGTTTCTGGAACGTGCTGCCGTGGCCGACGTGGTGTTCTTTTCGACGAGGACGAAGGGTGAAGTGACGAAGTTGGGCGTCGAGAATCCAAACATCTATGCCGTCGGCCCGAAGAATTTCGGAGCGAGCAGCGGAATCTTCTACAACTATCGTGGTCCCGACCACTTCGGGCAGCGGACGAAGATGCTTCCGGGAACCCTCCAGGATGAAGCGAGATTGGCCGAGGAGTGGGGGGATCGGTACGTGAGCCTGATCGGCAAGGTCGTCGATGCCGCCGAGACGGTGCCGGTGTTCACGTCAGACCGGATGTTCATCAGCGTGGACTGCCGCCATTTCACGCAGGCCGGGGCGAGGATGTTTGCCGTCCTGTTGCGCGACGAGATTCATCGGTGCGTCACAAAGGACGACACGTGAAAGTGATCGAGACCAGGGGTTGATTCAGATCGCCCCTCGCGTGGGAACCAGCGCACGCTGCGATACCACGTGGCGGTCACTCAACCGCGATCGCATGGCATTTTCGCCGACGTCTCGTCCACCGAAAGAATTCGTCCTCATCCGTCTCCGGCAGCGTGGCAGGCATCGATGACAACGTCGTGGGTCGTCAGGATCGTGGCGATGCCACTACCCAGTGCATGATGCACTGCCGACCTTCGCCATAGATGTAAGCGCGCACCTCCGGACATTCGTCGTCTGCGTGCGCATTGACGTGATACGTCCGGGATTTTTCTTCATCCGAAGTGCTGCTGATGATCCTGCACTCATGAGTCGATGTGAGTGTCGCTGAAATGCGCTCGGTGGCTCCGCGGTGCAGAAAGTCGTGGCACTCGACCACGAACCACGACTTCTCGAGATGTCGGGCCACGTCTCCCGTGATCAAGTCCAGTTCGGCACCCTCGCAGTCGCACAGCACGAGGCAGCGAGTCGCGGGATCTGCATTCAAAAGCGTCTGCTCAGTGCAGCGACTCTTCACGAACACGCGATCTGCGACGCCGTTGGCTTCAGCCATCCTCGCGCAAAGCGCACGTTCGCTCTCAACGATGTCGTAAGCATCGACGCGGGCTCCGGCGATCCGAAGGGCAAGGCCGACGGCGTAGTATCCCTCGGCACAGCCCACGTCGATGACGAGTGCCGGGCCGGTGCGAATCGCACATTCCAGGGCTTCAGCCAGCTCATTTTCGTAGGTTCCAAGGACGCGTGGCATCCATCCGCCGCCGCGATCCGTAAGGTCGGGGAATATCATGCCTGCGAACGGCCCGGACGGGACCCGACACGGCGTGCCGAGTGATCGAATCAGACGCTGCCGAACCGTTGTCGCGCGGGCATGGGCAAGTCGCTTGTTGCGCGCGAGTCCGAACGTGCGAGCGAGAGCCCAGAGAAGGTCGTTTGCCGTCAGTGCACGGGCCGTCGTGCGAATGAGAGCTTTCATTCGGTGGCTATTCTTCTTTGAGGACTACGAAGAGGCACATCAATGCCGCGAAGCTGATGCTGAAACGGGGCAGCGTCGTTCAGCCGTGCAAAAGCACTACGCCGAGATCTGCGATCTCCGAGTTGCGGCATTCCGGAGGAGGAGAAACGTACACGCCACTCCCGGCACAAGCTCGAGCACAAGAAAGCACACAATGTTGATCAACACAAACCGATCGATCGTGGAACCGCGGCAGAGCCACAGTTTAAGCGGCAGCGAGACGCTGAGAAACAGCGTTCCCATGATGCACTGGAGCCGCAGCCAATGCATCCCATTCCAGAACATCGCGATAGCCGTGCCCACGAGCGATAAAGTCGTCCACACAGCCATCATCGCCACGAGCGTGCCGTTCACGGCGTAGCCATCTCCCAGCCAGAGCGGCACCAGCCAGCCACTGACCAGGAACAGCGATGCCGCGAGGAAGCCCCCTAGACCAGCGGATGAAACGAGGGAGATCGTAAGAGCCCGTCGAGCCCACGACAATTCTCCACGCGACGCAGCGTCAGCATATGCGGGCCAGAGTGGCGAGAGCACGATGTTGCCGATCACCAGCGCTATCGAGAAATATCTGCTTGCGAGGGCAAGCTCCGCGGCGGCGGCCGGGCCAAGTCCCTTGGCGACGATGAGCGTGTCCATGTTGAAGCCGATCGCGCCGATGAGTTGGATGACAAAGAATCCGATGCCGGAGTGCAGCAGGGCTTGCGAGCGATGCCATGTGAATTGGTTGATCTGAGGCAGAAGCCAGGGACGGTTCCGCGTGACAATCAGCCACGTCATGCAACTTCCGATCAATCCGGGCAATATGGAGGCGCTGCACAGTGACACAAAGCCACCACCTGCGCGGATGACCGCGTACACCGCCCCCACCGTCACAATCAGGATGCACGCGCGGATGAGATTCAGAACGAAGCCTTCTTGAAGAGCGGTCGCGATCCGATCGCCGGTCGTCAACGGCATGGCAAGCAGGGCGTAGACGGCAAAAACCGTGAGCCCCCCCATGGCGGGCTTCAAGGTCGTTTCCGGAAGTCCTGACTCGAGAACAATGCGGCCGAGCGCGGGCAGGAAGAAAAAGAGTGCGGCTGCGAATACCGATGCGAGGGCGGCGAGGAGAAGAAATCCGCTCGTGATAGTCTGCTGAACGTCGTCGTGGTCATCGCGGGCATTCGCAGTAGCGACAGCGTTCAGCAT
>Ga0136644_10002075_pt1 | contig 15513 bp, 18 predicted proteins | sample C_130820_EF_Meta_FD_94780 | JGI IMG/M metagenome (GOLD analysis project Ga0136644, IMG submission 94780) | Freshwater microbial communities from Lake Croche, Canada to study carbon cycling - C_130820_EF_MetaG (v2) (version 2) | ecosystem: Environmental > Aquatic > Freshwater > Lake | place... | reverse complement strand
TAAATTGTAAATTGTAAATTATAAATTATAAATTATAAATTAATTGATAAAGAGAATGTCAAAAAAGAGGAAATCACCCGATAAAGAGACAGAAGAATCCAAAACAATTGACTACTTTTTATTAGAATTTAAAGAAAATACGGATTCTACTGATTTGCAAAAATTTGTACAGATAAAAATAGATAGTTTCAATGCATTAAAAAAGATGAAAAGGGATATAGATCAAAAAAAATTATCTGATAAAATTGCGTCACTTGAAGGAGAATTGCATGAAATATTAGAAAAGATACGCGCCTATCACGCAACAGAATCAAATCGATTATCACAGGGTGAGAGAGTTTCTAAAGAACTTCTTATTTCGCTTCAAACCATCTGTAGAAATATTGAAGGTAATTTATCTGGATATCTTGGCAGTTTTCATTCTCGTAATCCATCTAAAAAATATAAAAAGTATGGAATTCAAGCCATCGCTGTAAACGGGCCAGTTAGTTACTATTATCTTGTATCACCCGATAGAAAAAAACGGGTGTACTTGTTTGGCGACTTTCATTTTAATGATAGAGGATGTGATACAGTACATCCAAAAATAAAATTTATAAAATTAGAAGAGTTAATACATAATACAATTGAAGCCAATTCTGGTATCGTTGATATCATTGATATTTTTTTCGAGACAGACACAAAAAAATCAGAAGAACTTGTTGAAGAGACTGTTATAGACTGTTATTACAAGGAAACACTAGAATACTTTATACGTCAAGGTTGTTTTATCCCTCATGTTGTACAAAAACTATCAAATAACTGTAAAACTGTGTACCCAAATGCGCGATTTCATTCGGTTGATTTAAGACATATTTTTTGTAGGGGGTCTGATATACAATCTATTTTAAGTGGAGAAAAAACGGATGAAAATAAATATCTAAGAAAAATTGAAGAATTAATGGACAAGAATATTGGTAAAATACAAGATCCCTCTATGAGACAAAAAATAGTATCATCTCAAAAAAAATATGGGCTGGCAGACCATCTATCTTATATAATGGATACATATTTACTAGCGCGTTTATTTCGATCATATAAAACCGAAACCCCTAAAAGACGTGATTTTGGAAATGTTGATGTATCAAATGCCATTATTTATGCAGGGCATGCTCACATAGAATACTATTTAAAATTTTTATCAGAAGAATTAGGATACAGTGTCATTTCATTCATCGAAAATATAAAAAAAGATGGATCAGAAGTTGAGCCATATCGTCAATGTATGCTTCTTGATCTTCCAATTGATGATAATGGTATCCCTTTCTTACCATTTTTTGACCTTGAACTGCCACGATTTCGTAAAACACGTCGATCTGTAAAATACAGTCTAAACCGATGCAAACAAATTAGCCACTTGCGACGGTCTAAAAAGTCACCTAAAAAGTCACCTAAAAAGTCGCCTAAAATAAAACCCGTTTTGACTAGCAATCTTTACAACTTTTTATAAAAATTTTTGTATGGATGACAGCTAGCTTTTTGGAAAAATCCCATCTTTTTACAAGGAGTTTATTGCATTGATATTTATTGAGGGGACTCGAGCTTTCTCACATACTTTAAGGACTTTCGTAAGGGGACTTTCGTATAGATTTTGCCATCTTTTACTTTAGACTAAATACTTAATTTAAACATAACGTTTTTGGTACGGCTTTTTCATAAAAAGCCGTTTTAGACTAAAAATAGTTAATTTAAACATGACGTTTTTGGTACGGCTTTTTCATAAAAAGCCGTTTTAGACTAAATACTTAATTTAAACATAACGTTTTTGGTACGGCTTTTTATGAAAAAGCCGTTTAAATGAAAAACTTTAAATTAAATAATATAATATGAAGCTTATCCTAGAATACGTTTGGCTGGACGGCCATCTCCATCTGCGCTCCAAATACAAAACCATCGACTGGCAACTTTCACGTGCTTTCGCCCTAGAAGACGTCCCCACATGGAATTACGACGGGTCATCGACGTATCAAGCCAACACCGACCAAAGCGAAATCATCTTGTCGCCCGTGGCCCTCTACAACAACCCGTTTTTTCAAAACCGACCCGAACCATCCTTTCTCGTTTTATGCGACACCTACACACAACTAAACAACGTCCTCGTCCCAACGCCCAGCAACCACCGTTTTCTGGCCCGACAACGGTTTGAGTATAATCAAAATAATCAAGACCAACTAGATCCTTGGTTTGGCATTGAGCAGGAATACTTTATGATGAATAGCACAGGTCGCGTCCCGCTGGCCTTTAATACAGACGACGATAATATACGACCCGTGCAACAGGGCGAGTATTATTGCGCGGTGGGCGCCCAAAACGTCCAAGAACGTGCCTTGGCCGAACAACATTATCAGTACTGCCTGTACGCGGGCTTGGCCGTCAGCGGAATCAATGCAGAAGTTGCACCAAGCCAGTGGGAGTACCAGATCGGCCCGTGCACGGGCATCGACAGCGGGGACCAAGTATGGATGTCGCGCTACATCTTGCAAAAAGTGGCCGAGACGTACCGTGTGGCCATCAGTTTTCAGCCCAAGCCGTTACCCGACCCGTGGAACGGGTCGGGGTTGCACACCAATTTTAGTACAGCGCCCACACGCGCCCCTGGCGGCGTGGCGGTTATCCATAGTTACATCAATTTGCTTCAACCGGTCCACCAGGCACATTTGGCGGTGTACGGGGACAATAGCCAGCGGTTGACGGGCGCGTGCGAAACAAGCGATCCAAATGTGTTTAGTTGCGGGTATGGCCATCGTGGGTGCAGTATTCGGATTCCACGCGAGACGTTGCAACGTGGGATGGGGTACTTTGAGGACCGTCGGCCGGCCTCGGATGCCGACCCATATCAGGTTATAGGTGTAATTTTTGAGACCATAGCGGGGTCCCGTCCACAGGAAGCTTTGCAGGCACGCGCGACGGATTAGGATACAGGCCCGCCACATCTACTTGTATTTTTATAAAGTAAAAATACAACAAAATTAGTTTGATTTATTTATTTTTTTATAACCTTTTCTCTTTGACTTTTTTTTTCCTTTTGATTTCTTTGATCTATTTTTTTTAAAAGCTTGTACAGGATAATTATATTCTTTAAACGTTAATCCTGGGTAAGATGTAAGTGTAAACGTTGGTTTGTCTTCTTTGTCTTCTTTGTCTTTGTCTTTTTGTGCTGTTATACGTATACAATAATCTGGCATAAAAGTGGAGACATGTGTCTCCACTTCATTCAAAAGTACAGTATATCTTTTTCTGTTTGCGCCGGTTCCATATGTAAATAGATATGGGGCTATTTTTGCGGTTATTTCCGGGGCCTGATTAGCCATCTTTATTAATCATTTTTAATTTTTAATTTTTAATTTTTAATTTTTAATTTTTAATTTTTAATCTATTTACCTTTTCTATATCATAAATTGTATTTTATCAATATATTTTTATATTTATATCCATTTAACAACAAATCAACCACTAAAATAAAAAGTGTTTAATTTAAAAATGGGTGTGTGAGGGTCGTCGGCCGACCTCGGATGCCGACACATACCAGGTAACTGACGCGTTGTTTGGTACGTGTAGCACTTTTTAGAAAAAACTTCCCAAAAAGCATGATCATGCTACATATTTGTATTTTTATAATTTTATAAAAATAAACCAATTTTTTAACAAAGGGGCGTAGTTTTCACGAACGAGATTTCTTCTTTTGTGTAGGTAATTTAGCTTTTTTCGAACGAGATCTCTTCTTTCTCATTGGCGATTTAGATTTTCGTGATCGTTTAGTACGAAACCCCGACTCGCGAGAAACCAACGTGACATAGTCCTTCTTAACTGGAATATCTGTTACTAAATAAATGCCAATGATTTTATTTCCAAAATGCACATAACACAGCGTATTGGGATTAATAGATTCACGTATTTTGTTTACAATTTCATATTCAGTTTCATCTTTGTCAAGATATATATGTGTAATGCCATGATTAACAGATAAAGAACCTGCTGCATTGCTCCTTATGTCACGATGTGTACGCGGAGTATAATAATTTCGTAAATCATCGGCAATATTTACAGGACGTAGATACTTTTTAGTATCCACATGGTATATATACTTTACCATTTGTGCATCTGCCATCTGTATATAATTTATTATATACAGAATTTTTATTTTTATAGATTTTTATTTTGTGAAAAACAGTAATATATTACATATGTTTATTTGATCGTTTATTTGATCGTTTATTTGATCGTTTATTTGATCGTTTATTTGATCGTTTAACTAGTTTTTTATTTGATCGTTTATTTGATCGTTTATTTGATCGTTTATTTGATCGTTTATTTGATCGTTTAACTAATTTTTTAATGATGGGAGAATTTTTAGTTGTTTGTTTGACTCGCTGTTTAGGATGCGACCTTTTAGATGATTGTTTTGAAACACGTTTAGAAGAGAGCCTACGTTTATGTAAAAAATCTGATTTTTTTCCCTGTGATTTGTCGTCAAAGACAACACCCCTTTCCCAAGCTATCAAACTCGGATTATTCTCTATTATTATGCTTCTCAACCCCTCAACCTCATATATTAGGTATTTAAGCAATACAGATATCATATAAAACTCAATATACATCTCGTCATAATACTTTCTTTCTTTTTCTTCTTTTGTTTCTTCCTTTTCTTTTTTCTCTTCTGATTCTTCTTCTGATTCTTCATTTTTTTTATTAACATTATCTAAAAGTGTTTTAACTTCTTCACGAATAGCATAAAGTTGTTTATTTAATATCCTGTGTGCTTCTTCTAGTTCAAGAAATTTTTTCCCTTTTTTATCTTTTATTTCATCATAAAATTGATGTGCATAAATAAAATATTTTATTCTATGAGACATTTCGTAAAAAATAGCATAATATAAAAAATAAAGATAAGTTGTATTAAAAAGGGTTTTTTGTTGTGTTACATATTTAATATCAAATGATAAATGTACATAAAAATCATCAATATATTCAATAGGATATACACGAATTCTTAATAACATATCATTTAAATCTTGTGTTGTAATTGTACCTATTCTTAACGGCATAAAATTTCTTATCATGCTAATATCATAATATACGTTTGTAGAAGACGTTTCATCAGCAGATATTAACATAAAGTATTCTTGTTCAACTTTTTCATCTTCTTCATCTTCTTTATCGTCTTCATCTTCATAAGCAGACATACGTCGATCAAGCAATTTATTGTGTTGTTTTATAAAAATTGGGCGATCATCTTCAGTTTTTACCAATATAGTTTGTGGATAATTAAAATGATCGTTTTTACCATCTAAGACTAAAGTATAATGTGGTAATGTATTTTGATAAAATTTAAAATGAATAATTTCATTTCTTAGAGATACTAATAAAATAATTAAAGTTGCACCAGCATTGTAACTTTTTATTATTTCATTGAGTTCAAATCTAAACTGAGCTGTTGTCTGACCAATTCTAGCCTTAATCTCAGGATAAGTAGTTTGTATGGTATCCTCCCTTAGAGCAATCATTAAAGCTTTAAACATTGTTATCTTTTTATATTTTTCTAAATTTTCTACAAACAATACTGATTTTGGTATGAAATAGTTTTTTTCCGCTGTTTGTCCAGAAAAAGCTTTTGGAGGATCAAAAAATTTTATATCATCATGATATATCATAAATTTTTCAATCGCATAACTATCTCTCTTTATATCTTCTATTTTAATAGCGCTGGGGCCTGGATGACTAGTATACCAGCGCTCGTCTGTTGCAAGCATCTGTATATTATAAATAATATACAGAAAATAAAAAGTGTTTAGTTTAAAATTTAAAAATGGGTGCCTGTTGATCGGCTTGTGCCGCGTGGCGTTGATGGCGTATTGCCTCCCGTCAAGCACTGGATGGTCGACGGATTTTGATTGTAATCAATATGCTGGGCGGTCGGCAATGTATTTGTGGTCTTTTCAAATGTATTTGTTGCATCTGAGATTGCCTTTAATGCAACGCTTGTTTGACTTTGTGTTGGCGCCGAATGCATTCCGTCGCCGTTCCATATATGTTGTTGGCCCTTGTTGTCTGTCCAAACACTGTTTGGGCCTGTTGTGGGGAGATAAGACGAAGAGATATTCACAATGCCTGCCGGTTTGTAAAGGTTGGCCATACTGTAATTTGAAACGCCTGCTGTATAAATAGCTTGCATCTCTTTATTTTTTCTTTTTTCTTTTTTCTTTTCGCTTTTTTCACCGCTTTTTGTTTATTTCTTGATAAGATTTTGGTAGGGAAAAATAACGGTGGGTGACACTACCAATGGCTGTGGGTTTACCAAGACGTTAACGGATGGGTTTGCGACATATTGTTGGACATAGGTGCCTACCGAATAGGCAGGACGTGCAGGATCCGTATCATTTATATCGGTATACACCGCGACTGTTCCATCATTTATTCCATTTTGGCGAACGGGTAAAATGATGGGCGCTGGGTTTTGTTGGTAATCAATATGTCTGGCACCGGGCAAGACATTTGTCAGTTGTGCGAAACTTGTTTCGGGTGTTGCAATGGACATGATAACACTTGTGTTGCGTGTGTCGTTTGGAAGACTCGTCATGACGCCGTTTGTTTCATTGAGTTTTCTGTATCCACTGGAGATGTTAACAACACCGGCAGGCTTGTAGAGGTTTGATGAGGACGAGAAATTGCATTTATTACCTGAATACATGCCGTAAGAACCATACATTCTTTGTTTATTTCTTTATTGGTAGATTAAAAAAACAGAAAACGGTGTTTATTTTTTATATTTTTTTTTTAAATATATTAATAAATGGTATATCTTTATTTTAAAGCTCGTAAGGCAAGCCCGTCTCCCCGTAAAGTGTCATCCCGTAAGGCAACCCCGTCCCCCCGTAAGGCTTCTCGTAAGACTTCCCGTAAGGCTTCCCGTAAGACTTCCCGTAAGGCTTCCCCTCGTAAGACTTCCCGTAAGGCATCTCGTAAGGCGTCCCCTCGTAAGACTTCCCGTAAGGCATCTCGTAAGGCGTCCCGTAAGGCATCTCGTAAGGCGTCCCGTAAGGCATCCCGTAAGGCCCAAGGATCGGCCTCGGCAAAGAAGAAATCGGCCTCGAAATCGGCCTCGAAATCGGTCTCGGCAAAGAAGAAATCGGCCTCGGCAAAGAAGAAATCGGTCTCGAAATCGGCCTCGGCAAAGAAGAAATCGGCCTCGGCAAAGAAGAAATCGGTCTCGAAATCGGCCTCGGCCCATGGATCGGCCTCGGCAAAGAAGAAATCGGCCTCGAAATCGGCCTCGGCAAAGAAGAAATCGGCATCGAAATCGGTCTCGGCAAAGAAGAAATCGGCCTCGGCCCATGGATCGGCCTCGCCACTTGTCCCCCCACCTCCTAAAAAAGCTAAAAAAGCTAAAAAAGCTGTTAGCGGTCTATCCATCTAATTTAGATATCTGAACACATGAAAACATGAACACCTGAAAACCTGAACATCTGAAAACCTGAAATTGATTTTTAAAGTATAAACACTTTAAAAATAAAATAAAATGTCGGTTTCCGCATCTCTTAAAACCTTTGATACCCTTTATGGAACAGAAAAAAATGGCAAAATTAAAGTATGGAATGCCTCTGTCCAAGAAAACGCCGACGGTACCGCCACTGTCACCATTGAATACGGCCAAATTGATGGAAAAAAACAAACGACTGTACGTGACTATACCGAAGGCAAAAACATCGGACGAAAAAATGAAACTACCCCTTACACGCAATCTATCCAAGAAACCCAGCGCAAGTGGACCGACAAAAAAGAAAAAGAAGGTTACACGACAGAGATGCCTCTTGACGACAAAAAAGAAGCGACCGGAACTGTTATTTTTCCGATGCTTGCAGGTAAATACGAGCCACAAACTGCCAAAAAGAAGCGCACCGATATTCAATATCCCTGTTTTGTCCAACCCAAGCTTGACGGTCTGCGTTGCATCACCTATATCAACGTCGGTGGTAACGGCGTCGTTGCCCAGTCGCGAACTGGTGGACTATTTGAATCTGTTGCACATATCACCAGCGTGCTTTTACCTATATTTAAAGCGCATCCACGTGTTGCCCTTGACGGCGAATTATACACAAAAGACATCTCTTTTGAAACGCTCGCGGGCATCATTAAAAAGAAGAAAATCACGGATGCCGATCGTGATGTACTAAAGCATGTAAAGTACCACATTTACGATATGATTCATCTCGACAACCCAGACATGCCTTATGTCGAACGTCACCAGTTTATCTGTAAAGTGGTGCAAGCCCATTCAAGTCCTTTTTTGGAAATTGTACGCACCGATAAGGTTAAATCGGTCGACGAATTCAAGGAAAAGTTTGGCGAGTTTGTCGCCAATGAGTATGAAGGCATCATGTTGCGCAATATTGATAGCATGTATAAACAAGGATTCCGTAGCAACGATTTGCAGAAATATAAGGAGTTTCAGGAGGAAGAATACGCTATTGTGGGGTTTGACCAAGGCGATGGGCGTGACAAAGGCACTGTCATTTGGAAATGCCAGACCAAGGAGGGGCGGGCATTTAGTGTTCGTCCACGTGGCACGCATGAACATCGCCAAGACCTTTTTAAAAATGGCGAGTCGTTTGTTGGTAAACAACTGACGGTTATTTTTCAAGAGTTGTCTGAACTAAATGTGCCTCGTTTTCCGGTTGGCAAAGCTGTCCGCGACAACTACTAGACCACTTTTTATTATTTTTATTTTTCAAAAATAATAAAAAAGCAGTGAAATGTGAAATGTGAAATCTGAAATACAAAAATTTTTCTTTTCTTTTTTAATTATAAATGAGTAGTAGTTGTGCAGCCGCTGTTGAGTTGTTGAAAGGTCGTACTTCAAACGACCAAAAAAGCATCGATACATATAAAAATGACTCTATGACTAAGGTATACCCTCCTGCTTTACTTAGCACATTTAACCCGGCGATAGTAGCTCAATATTCGCTTCCGAAGCCTGTTATGACGTCCGCAATGTATTCGTATACGCCTATGCAACCCATGGCTAGCAAAGGCGTATGCCTTACTCCTGGCCCTTATTACACGCTTTCCACGGCCTATAATGAACAAGTTGGCTCGGACTGTGTCAATTTTGGCCAAGACCTAAATTACGCCGCGTGTACAAAAAAATAAAACACCTTTACAAAATATAATTTTTATCTATTTTAACAATGACCGTTAAAATAGCGTATATTCAAATAGTTGTTTGGGCGTGATATTTTTGGCATTGCTTTTTTTTTTTAAAAAGCGGTTTTAATTTAATTTAATTTTTGTTAAACTAAATTATGTCTGATAGAAATTGGTATATAGGTATCGCCATCGGCGTTGTCGTACTCATCGGTGCTGTCCTCATTGTTGTTTTACCAAAGAAAAGCGGAAGCGAAGGTGGTAACATGCCAAGCAGAGGCGGTGGAGGTGGTGGTGGTGGCGGTGGAGGCGGCGGTGGAGGCGGTAACATGCCAGGAGGTTGTGGCAACTGTTTTATGGCAGATGCCGATTGCGCGCCAGTACCTGACCCTAATCAACAAGGCGCCTATGTGAATAGTCCCAATGCACTCGGTATCCAATGCGCAAAATATTTTGTTGAGAATGGCCAATACGTCCCGTATGATCCCCGTAATCCTCCTAATCCAGCTCTCCAAAGTACATTTATCAATAGTAATTTAGCAGGCGCGTGTGATAATCTCATGGTTGCCAAAGACGGCAACTGTGGATCGTGTTATCAACAAGTGTACAACGCACATCTAGATAAATGCAATCAAGCCGGTGATATAAGACCTAATAACCCAACAAATCAGTGTGATAGTACAATAGATTATTACACATTAGGGGCAAATTCTTTTAAATGCACAGAAGAAGATCGTTTGCATCCCCAGTGCGAAAACGAATGTTTGAAGCAATGCGAAGAAGGAGAATTTACGTGTTTGCCAACTGGTGTTGCTAAACATACTCCATGTGTAAATGCGTGCACAAATGCTTTCCCCTCTATACCCTCTAATAAAAAATAAATTTATTCTGGACCTTTTACCCAACGATTTGTCCAACTTGTACGGTTATACAAATTTTGTTGACGGCTCATCAGCTCCTCGCGAAACGACAACTGGTCGCGCGCGTACTGGTCGTTCACCACTCTTCGCAACGTGTGTCCCACCGTTTTCGAATAGTCGGGTTTTGGGTTTGTCATCGGGTCAGTCAGCACCTGTTTTGTTACAGTGGAGCTTAACGTGTATACGGGATCAAAGAACGGTTGCGAGACCGACGAGTCCACGTAATAGGCGATATGGCCGTTATTCATGGCACTATAGGTGGGGTACACCCCGCCGTAACCCGAATTGTCGATCTTGTAGACATCGTCCATGTGCACCGCGCCGACTTTGGCGGGCTGGTCCAGCTGGAGACGCATGCCACGGGCGTCGACCATGCGCGAATCGCTTCCGTAAATATACGTGTCGTTGCCGTGATTGTCTGTGCGTTTGGTACAGTCCATCATTGGTGTCAAACCGAGGCGATTTAAAAAGGAAACGTGTTGGGGTTGAGAGTTCATTGGTTTGTATTGTTTTGAGATGGGCGTCCATTGTTGGTCGTCGTTGCCACACGAAAGATTTGATAAATTACAATTTAACATCTTTATTTATATTTTTTTATTTAAATATAATTGACAGATTTACCCCGAACGGAATATATGCGCTAAAAATCCAGGTTTTTGTCCAAAATACTTGGGACATACCGTCACCTAACCTCCTGGTATGAACGTTGGTAACTAATTTTGTAGTTATGCAGAACTATCGTGTATTTAATTTACACCTTTGAAATTGATTATTTTAAATTAATCTTCTATTAAATTAGAGAGAAACAAAATGAACAATGAAAATTTGCCCGTATCCGTCGTCACCAACAAAACAATGGTGTATTTAAACGACATGAAAAGTCGTTTCGCGACATATCATATCGAAAACGAGGATGAGTTTTGCGAGGCCTTGATGGACATTGTCAATCAATATAGTGAAACCGAGTTTTCAGGCCAAGTCGATAAAATGCAAGCCTTTCTGTACTTTCATGATGTCGACATGCTTCTCAATACCATCTATAACCGCGTCGGTGTTCAGCGCGTGTCTTTACTTTCGCTTGTGTATGAAAACCTAATTGTTCTTTTGCAGGCGTATTACACGTACGAAGATTATATTGCCGATCTCGTTTAATCCACCTAGCAGAAAAATATATAATTTTACAATTTAAATTCTGTATATGATAAATCATATACAGACATGAATCCTCCTCCAGCTGCGGCGTCTGGAGCTCCAGACGCCGCTTCTGCTGTTCCTTATGACACTTATGATTATCGGCATAATAATGCTACTCCGTATAAGTATGAGATTAAGGTTTTTTACTTGCCGGACAGAAATTTGAAAATAGAATATATAAACTCTCTCAAACCTAATCCTAATATAACTAAATTATTTACGAATAAAAATGTTAATGAAAAAATTATAAGTGAGAATGACATGTCTCAAATATTTGCGCATTTATATCGTGATCCATTTTATAGTCGTGAATTGGTAATGGCACTTTATAATGATATTTGTGAACATATGTCTAAAAAAAACATAAAATATTGTGTGGTTCGTTCTGATAATGTGAATGATCCATACTATTACTTGTTCACATTAAATCCGTCGGAATTAGAAGTGAAGTTTAGGCCGTATCGTAAATTAAAACAACGTAAAAGTGTAAAAAAATCTCGTAAAACATCTAAACAAAATGTATCAAAGAGATCTCGAAAATATTAACATAATTTTAAAATATAAAATTATGTTACCTCAGGCAGGGGTCGAGCCTGCATTCTTCCGATTAGAAGTCGGACGCGATATCCATTTCGCCACAAAGGTTGTATATATGATAGTTTATATCTTTAAATTACAATGTAGTTTTTCTTTTATTTTTACGGACTTTGCCAGACTTTTTGTCACTTTTTTTACCAACTTTTTTACCACTTTTTGGCAATTTTTTGCGACGCAGACGAAAAGGAGAAAAAGCGTTTTTACGAGTTGCCTCTATATCCTCTAAAGTCCAATGGGTACGGATAGGGGGAGGTTGCGATTGCACGCGATTAACTACATTGGGCTTTTTAGTTGCACGCGCATAACTCTTTGATGATTTTAATATAAATCCAACATCATCAGTGTTCGACAATTTGTTTAAATACTGTGTTACACCATCTACTATATCAAATAATGGAAATGCTTTATTTTTATCGATAAAATTGAGCCCAGGATCAGTAGACGGTATATTATATTTTTGAATAGAAAAAGTAATTTCTATAGGATCCCCAATTTTTTCTTCGGTTATACCAGGACCAGGGATAGATACATAAGCTGGTACTGCCATCTGTATATAATAAATTATATACAGAATTTAAAAAAAAAAAGCGTTTTTGGTGCCGCTTAGCCGCTTGCCGACCTCGTTTAAAAATATAGACAGGTACCCTCCTATTTAATGGTTAAAATACATATAATTTCGAAATTATATGTAGTGAGATTGTGGATCGAAATAGTTAATTTAAACGTAACGTGTCGTGTCGTAACGTTTTGGTACCGCTTTTTGTGAAAAAGCGGTGATGTTACCTCAGGCAGGGGTCGAACCTGCATTCTTCCGATTAGAAGTCGGACGCGATATCCATTTCGCCACAAAGGTTGTATATTATACAACCAAGTCTTTAAATGAAGAATACGTAATTAAATTTAAAATGGCCATATTGTGCGCGTGGACGTGCGCGCGTTCATGTGAACTTGCTATCATCTCTTCATGAAAATGCAATACGCTATACACTTCAGCATCAAAAAAGGTATAGTCGTCATTCGGTCCAAATACCGTCTCATTTTCAGCCTTCCACAAGTTTCCAAATATTTTTCGTGTGATGTCTTTACACAATTTTTTAATATTTGTATTTTTTGTAAAGTAGTAAAATGTTCGCATTAATTTATTGACATCGTTTGCCGCACTTTTTACCCGTTTTCCGTCATACCTAATCTCATCATAAAAACAAAATGAAGCCTCCACCGTTTTTAATTGAAATGACGAGATACCAAAGTCAAGGATAAAAGGCATCTCCGTTTCATCGTCAATCATGATATTGCTTCCATGTAGGTCCCGGTGATACACATTGTATTCAGACTTTTCAAGAACAATCAAGGCCTTTAAAAGATGACGCAAGCATTTTTTAACCCATAAAAGAGATACTTTTTTGCTCTCTAAAAAATCGTACAGTGTTTTACCCTTTATTTTTTGTTGTACAAGGTGGATATTTGGTTTTTCGTCCGTGTCACATATACTAACTAGTTTTTTGACAGAGTTTTCGGCATCTGCTTTTTTGGCGCCTTTCCCCTTCCCTTTCCCCTTCCCTTTCGCTTTCCCTTTCCCCTTTTTTATTTCTTCATAAGTGTGCCCGCATATAAATATGCCAAATGTAGGCACAAGATGATGTCGAAGCCATGGGTATTTCATTAACATTGAATTAATGACAACAATGTTGAGAAATATTTCCTGGACCGAGTCTGTCTCGAACACTTTGGGACATTTTGTAATGATAGGCACCATCTCAAACATTCCACTGTCGTATACGTCGCCGTATACACCACCGCCTAGATTTTTATCAAAAACAATAAATTGGGCATTTTTTTTATCTGGCAAGGGCGTGTGCATGACGATAAAATTACAGATAAGATTCTGTAAAGTATTGCTAGTTTTACATCTTTTTTTTTTAATAAATGTTAAAAAACAAATAATGAGATTAATAAGCAAAAGTTGGCTTTCGCTGTATTGCGCATTTTTTGTAAAAGCCTTTCGCAATTCTTTCATTTATTTAAAAAGTTTTTTTTAAATAATCATCTATTATTGGCGACGGGGTTTTCGCGAACGCTTGACGCTTTTTGATTTAACATTTTTTAATTTGGAACAACGTTTTGATGAGTCTTTGCGACGCGGACGAAAAGGAGAAGAAGAACCTTTTCTATCATCTAAAACACCAACCGTAACTTTAAGTTTAACATTGTACCCATTTTTATCTTGTAAAAATATATATTGAGGAATTAAACTTTTAATTATTTCGTCAACAGCAGTTGTGTTTTCAAAGCTATCTATTTGTATTATAGGAAATGGTTCATTAACTTTGGCTTTATTTGCACCTAAACCTATTTTTTTAAAGGAAATATTAATTGTTTTCTCTCCTTCAAAATTATACGTATACGGACTACTAGATGTATATGTAGATGCATTAAATGCCATGTGTATATAATAAATTATATACAGAATAAAAAATATCAAAAAAGCGTTTCGCAAGTTTTTCATTTAGAAATTTTTTTAAACTCACAATTTTTTGGATCTTTTATTTTTACGGACTTTGCCAGATTTTTTGTCACTTTTACTACGTTTTGACGAGTCTTTGCGACGCGGACGAAAAGGAGAAGAAGCGTGTTTACGGGCTTCAAGAGTTGCAATTGCATCATCTACACTCATAAGGTGTGGAGTTGTTCTTTCTCTGTCTGAAGAAGCCGCACTCGTAGTTTGATATACATTATATAATGGGTCATTATCAGCTACAAACTTTCTTGTCTTGTACTGCCATCCTCTATTCGATTTCAAAATAAATTTTCTCACAGATTTACTTAACAAGTCATTAATTTCACTGTCAGTAGTACTCCTAATACTTTTATCCCCAAGATTAAAAGTTTCTATAAACTCGTACTCTGGGGGAGGTGATCCATCTCCCCCAGCAACTGTAATTATTTCATATTTAGGCATCTGTATATAATTTATTATATACAGAATTTAAAAATATCAAAAATATCAAAAAGTGTTTTTGGTGCCGCTTTTTTTGAAAAAGCGGCTTATTTGGTATCCAGCGCGTCCACCGACTCGCCAATAATCTTGATGAAGTTCTCGGTGGGGCTCTGTTTGGGGCTCATACGTAGCCCGCCGCGGTACACCGTCGTTGGTTTTAAATTGCCAATAATCTCCGGCAACTCGACCGTATTGTTATTGCTGGCATACTTTTTAATCACGTCCGACGGGATATAGGGACTGCTGTCCAGCAACCGATCCATCTCGGCCTTGGCGTGCCTGAAAAACTCCCCCGCCGGTTTTCGGCACATCGCTTCCAATGACAATTCGGTCCTTAGCTGTCTGTAAAATTTGTGCCAACTGATGGCGACACTGCGATGGGCCTCGCTGAGTTGGGCGTATTTAAAAAAGTTCTGTAACGTGCCTAAAATGCCCGTGAAAATACCGACCGATCCGGTCCCGATTTGACCGTATTGCACCAAATTGGCCGGAAACAAACTACTCATACCGACGTTGATGGTACCGACGATGGTACTGAGAATGACGATGGGGATGGTGAACATGTAGTTGAGACGGCGGTATTTGGTTTCGGATTGAAGGTTGAGCCACGAGTAGCTGAGGGCG
>Ga0136644_10002071_pt1 | contig 15528 bp, 15 predicted proteins | sample C_130820_EF_Meta_FD_94780 | JGI IMG/M metagenome (GOLD analysis project Ga0136644, IMG submission 94780) | Freshwater microbial communities from Lake Croche, Canada to study carbon cycling - C_130820_EF_MetaG (v2) (version 2) | ecosystem: Environmental > Aquatic > Freshwater > Lake | place... | reverse complement strand
TAGTTCACCAGTCCAAAGTGACGTGTTTAAAGTATTTCCCAGTTGTTCTAGCGCAGTCGAGAATCCGCCATCTAGTATCTTCAAGGCCGATACCTAGTGGGCATATTCGTCGTTATTCAAGGCTTTTTTGGGGAGTAAGAATGTAATGCCCAAAAAGAGAGCTACCAGTCCGATCTGCAACAACAATGCATGGCGGAAGCCAACATCTATCTGACCTGTGGAAACTTTATTGAAAAACAATGTTCCAAAGATAGCCACACCTACCGAAGATGCTATCGATTGAACCGCCGAAAGAACTCCTGATGCCGAACCGACTAACTCGTCTTTGATTGCCAACAAGATTGCGTCAAATAGAGCCGCGACTACCAAGCCTGTTCCAAAACCAGAGAGCAACATTCCCGGCGCAATATGCCAGAAATGAAAGGAAAGCATATTTGGCAATGCAACAAAGAGCAGGAGTGCACCGGCTATTTGAGCAAGCGCACCTATTTGCAGTACACGGGTTCCAAATTTTTCAGCGAGTACGGCACCACTGAGAGCGCCCCCGATTGCCGTGCCTAGGGCGATAGCAATGTTTGCGATTCCGGCACCACGCGCGGAATACCGCTCACCAATTTGGAGAAAGAGGGTAATAATTAGATAGACGCCAGTGAAACCTGCAAAGAAGGTAAAAATGCCGGCAAGCCCCAAGTTATAGGTACGTGATCTAAAGATATCTGGATCGACAAGCGGAGTGCGCTTAAGCGAAATCACCCAACGCTGCTGCACTGTAAAGACCACAAAACCTATCAGCGATACTCCAAGTGAGAGAAAAGTCCAAAGTGGCCAACCTGCCTCTTGACCTTGAATTAATGGCAAAAGAAGTAGACCCGATGCGGCGATAATTAATGCGCTTCCTAAAAGATCAATTTTGATCGAATGATCCGACGCCCGTCTTGGCAAATACTTCCAAGCTAATCCAAAATTGATAATTCCGATCGGAATATTGACTAGAAATACTGCACGCCAACCAGTAGATGCAAGGTTTCCATCAATGATAAATCCACCAATAATCGGCCCCAGAATTCCCCCGAGTCCAAAGACTGGTCCAAAGATTGCGAAAGCGTTTCCCAACTCTTCCGGAGGAAAGACATCACGGATAAATCCGATGACGTGAGGTAAAACCATCGCACCGGCAAAGCCCTGGATCAACCTGAAAGCTATCAGCGATTGAATATTTGGTGCCGTCGCACAAAGAAGGGAACTGAGCGTAAAGCTGGCTAATCCGATGAGGAATACGTTGCGTCTTGAGTATCGATCCGCTAATCGGCCACCTAGGACTAGCCCCGCGCCAAGCGTCAGTGTGTAACCACCAATCACCCATTGAAGTGCCGATGGCGTTGCATGAAGCTTTTCCTTTAGTGAAGGTCCTGCAACATTCACGATCGTAGAGTCCAACAGATCCATAATCTCTGCCGCTAGAACAATTCCCAAAATTAACCAACGATGTCTATTTATTGAAGTCACTGAAGTCATTCGAGAAGGATAGGGCACGACCTTGACTAGTAGATGAACACCACCACCTCTTCATCGACCATTCGCCTTGAGTCTCTAATCCAATGTCCAGAGATACACTTTTCATATGGATCCTTACGAGGGCGAGGCACGGGATCGCTGGGGTAAGAGCGACGAATTTCTTGAATCGGAGAGAAAGACTTCAAAATATTCTCACTCCGATTTTCAATCTGCGAAAATAGACCAGGAGGCCGCAACTGAACTTTTTGTCTATGCCTATGGAAATGGCTTGGCCATCGACTCGCCATTGGCTCAAGACGCTGTCCGTGCACACCGAGACGCTATCTCTCAATGGTTTTACAGATGTTCCGTGGAAATGCAGAAGGAATTGGCTCTCATGTATGTGAAAGACAAACGTTTCAAAGAGTATTACGAGGGCCGTGCTCGAGGGCTAGCGCAATACGTTCATGATGCAATTATGGCTCAATAGGTGCTTGCATCTCATGCATTGAAGAGGGAGGATCACAGATGGAAATCTTTTCCCATCAGAAAAAGATAATTCGAGCATTGAGTACCACTCAAGTCCTTGCCGGTATAGGAACTTCTGGAACCGTAGCAGCGGGATCACTCCTGGTCTCTTCTATCTCTCATTCTGAAACCCTGGCGGGACTGGCTCAAACCACGACAGTTTTGGGTGCGGCGTTCATGGCACTTCCCCTCTCAAAGCTCACACAACGCGGCGGTCGCCGACTTTCGCTCATGAGTGGATACTCGATAGGTGTCATGGGATCGCTACTAGCGATTCTGGGCGGTACCCATAGGGTGCTATGGCTGATGTTGGCTGGTGCCTTTTTTGTTGGCGCAGCATCGGCCTCGGGGTATCAAGCGAGATTTGCTGCTATCGATTTGGCTACTCCAGAAAATAGATCAAAAAATCTCTCTTTCGTGGTTTGGGGGTCAACAGTTGGCGCGGTCACAGGGCCAAACCTGATGCAACCAGCTGGAAATTTGGCTCATCTCCTCCACCTTCCTCGCCTAGTGGGTCCATATTTCATCGCTGGAGTTTCGCTCGCTTTAGCAACCCTCGTTGTTTTCCTCTTTCTCAAGCCAGATCCTTATTTATTAGCAAATATGGCCTTAGATGGAATATCGCAGCGCAAACACGAGACAACAAAGGCTGCGCTCTCCCATATCCAGAAAAACCCTCGAGCTCTCTTTGCAATTTCCGCGGTCGGCGTCGGGCATCTTGCAATGGTCTCTATCATGGTTATGACTCCCGTTCACATGGCACATGTCGATGTAACCCTTTCTATTATTGGTGTCGTCATCAGTGTCCACGTACTCGGTATGTATGCATTTTCACCCCTGGTTGGCGCTTTGAGCGACTCGCTCGGCCGAGTTCGAGTTATTCAGATCGGGGTTTTGATTTTATTTCTTGCGGCGGTCGTCTCTGGTCTCTCTCCGGCCATGAACCCAATCTCTCTCGGTGCTGGTCTCTTTCTTCTCGGCTTAGGATGGTCATGCACACTAATCGCCGGATCCACACTGCTCTCGGAATCCGTTGCCGTCGAAATGAAGCCCTCATCCCAAGGAGCAAGTGATCTCGTTATGAACTTGATGGGTGCCTTGGGTGGGGCAACAAGCGGTTTAGTGATCGGATTTTTATCTTATGGATGGCTCTGTTTCTTTATTGCGGTCTTTGTCGTGGCTTTGGGCATTTGGTCGGTGAACCAAACCCGAACTTGATCCTATTGATCGGGAATGGGATACCTCCAAGACCGAATAGAACTGGCTCTGACCCCTAAACAACTACGACGCTCTCCAGCAATACCAGGCGACAACACTTCTCATACCGAGGAACTGCTCCCCAAATTCGTGCAAGACCTTAGGATTAATGGGTTCCGAATTCTTATGCAAATTATCCCAACCCCTCCGCACCGCTAAATCATTTATTGGCCACACATCCAATCTCCCTAGGTGAAAGATTAAAAACATCTCAACTGTCCAACGGCCAATTCCAAACAGGGGAATAAGCTCTTGAATGATCTCTTCATCTGACATATATTGGAACTTTCTAAAACTAATCTTTCCGGACAACACCGCATTCGTGAGCTCACTTATTGTTCGTACCTTGGCTCCCGTCAACCCAATTGATTGCAGCTGCTCACGAGATAGCGCGCCAACTTTCTTAGCAGTAACAGAGCCAGCACACTGTATTTCCAATCTTCCTAAAATTGTTCGGGCAGCCGAAGTGCTTACTTGCTGACTAATTACTGCACGAATCAAAGATTGGTACTGTGAGAGCTTTGGAGGTACGAGGCCAAATGAGCAGCCCTCGAGGGTCTCAATTGCTGGCCCAAAGGCAGGATCAATTGCAGAAATCCTCTTCTCGATTATTACCAACTCGTCCTTTCGTTCAATATTCATGCTTAGTGCATGGGACGGAGTTCAACTTTTCGATTACAAGCCTTTGATGCCGCAAAGGCCAACCTCTCAGCTATTTCGGCATTTTCAACTTCAATCAGCCACAACCCACTGAAATTCTCTACCGCGTCGAACAAGGGCTTGCCAGTTTTGGCATTCGCGCCATGACGGTTGTCAATAACTGTTGCTGTATGCGGTGGTTGCAAGCCCCACGCAAAAATCCACTGACTATTGGCACGTAGGGATTCATTGAATTTATCTATCTCGACTATTTCTTCAGACGTTCCCGGATTGTCAATCGTGTCTATCACCGCGATCATAAACTTCATAGCGCCTCCTGCACGTTAGGCGACGTTAAACATCCAACGAATTCCAAATCTATCTAAAGCCACGCCCCAATACCCAAAAGGCATTTCCATCATGGCTGCCATTTCTGTGGCACCCTCGCTTAGGATTCCAAAAAGATGATCAGCCTGCGCTCTCGTATCAAGATTTAGACTGATTGTTGTGTTGTTTCCGACACGAACTTCATGTCCCATAGACCTCAACATATCAGTAGCCATCAAAGTATGATCTCCGGTGATCTTTAATTCGGCATGCATAACAAAATTCTGTTCGTCGCTAGGTATTGATGGAGTTCCAGGTGTTATCGGCATATCCGAGAAGCGGGTTATCCGTAGTGTATTCTCAGTTTGAAAAGCCTGAGCATAGAATTTGAATGCTTCTTCCGTTTGTCCCATGAAATTTAAGTAGGTGCTTACATAGGCCACAAATAATCTCCATCTTCTGGTTGGTTTAACTGCTTTGACTATCAGCAATTTTCTTGGCGAAATACATGGACAATCGCATTTGCATGGCCGTGGCCCATCTCAAAGTTTTCCTTGAGGTGAGCAACTTGCTCCATATGGGCTAGCTTGGAGACCTTTTTTAACTCTTTCATCCAATACTCAATCGGCTCTCCATACTTCTTTTCAATGGAAGGAAAATATGACGCTGGGCCGGTCACCTTCTTTTCTGACATGTTGCAATAATATATGACCGAATTCCCACTAGACTGAAGAAGAAAAAGGACGCGCGGCTAGCAAGGGGAGAAAAGAAAATTTCATCATTAGCGGGATTCATTTTTCGACATCGTAAAGCAACAATTCTCGTTTGGATATTGTTCCTCTTAGGAGTGACCGCCTGGAGCCAAAATGTCGGCTCTATCTACAGCAATTCATTTACACTTCCGAACACGGAAAGCAAGGTTGCACTCGATCTTCTCACCGCTCACAATCCGGCTGAGAGGGGCTCAAGCATCCAAGTAGTCTTTGCTTCTAAAAATGGGTCGACGCTCACTCCTGCAGAAATAGATCCGATTAATGCCAAGATAAGAACGCTTTCCCACGTCACTGACGTGCAATCTCCATTCGCGCCTAATTCGCGGGCCATTAGCGCTGATCAAACCGTTGCTTTTTCTACTGTCTTTCTTGATGCACGAAATATTCCAGATGCCGCTACCAAGGTAATTATTTCTACTGCCAAATCCTTTAACTCCTCAAATATGCAGGTTGAATTGCTAGGTGATGCGGTTGCAAAGGCAAATGAAGCCAAACCAAGCTCCTCGGAATTCGTTGCGCTTCTTGCTGCCTTTTTCATCTTGCTGATCACTTTTGGAAGCGTTGTGGCAACACTCATTCCTCTTCTTGTTGCGATTGTCGGATTAATTACTCTTTCGTCCGGTGTCTCGCTATTGAGCCATATCTTTTCCATAGCAGCCTTCGCACCAATCCTTGCCGCTTTAATCGGACTTGGTGTCGGAATCGACTATGCCCTATTTATCGTGACTCGCTTTAGACAGGAATTACATGGTGGTGCCTCAGTGGAGGATTCGGTGAAGACGGCACTTAAAACCTCGGGTCGCGCCGTATTATTTGCAGGGGTCATTGTCTGTATCGCACTCTTTGGCTTGTTCACCGTGGGCGTGAACTTCCTCTACGGTGTCGCCATAGCTGCTTCTCTTTCTGTTCTCGTTACGATGGTGGCGTCAATAACTTTGCTTCCCGCCATGCTGGCCATGGTTGGAAAAAACATTGATCGACTCTCACTCCCGGGACGCCGCAGCAAATCCCATGAGATTGAAAACACCCGCTGGGCGCGCTGGGCCAGTGCAATTCAACGCAAGCCAGTTCGCTACGCGGTAAGTGGAGTTTTACTACTTGTCATTCTCTGTGTTCCTGCTTTTAGTATCCGACTTGGGGCTGCTGATTCAGGCAATGATCCAAAGGGAACTACGACTCGCAGCGCCTACGATTTGTTGGCTAAAGGATTTGGTGCTGGCTATGCGGGTTCAATTCAAATTATCTCGCCGGTTAATCAGCCATCCGACGTTGGCACAATGACTCAACTCTCAAAAGTGGTTGCCAAAGATTCTGATGTAGCGAATGCCTCACCAGCGATCCTCTCCCCCGATAAAAAAATAGCGTTCATTCAAATCTACGCGAAGAGTTCACCCCAATCTAAAGAAACAAGCGATCTCATTTCCCGATTGCGTGAGACCACCATTCCAAAGGCAGTCAGTGGCACTGGTCTAAAAGTTTATGTCGGTGGCGTCACCGCGATCTTTGCCGACTTTGCCCATGTTCTAAATAGCAAACTTCCAGTCTTTATTGGTTCTGTTGTTTTACTCAGCTTTATACTCCTGATGTTTCTATTTAGATCCATTCTCATTCCATTCAAGGCGGCAGTCATGAATCTGCTATCGATCGGCTCAGCATTTGGCGTTCTTGTAGCGGTGTTTCAGTGGGGTTGGGCTTCGAGCGTCCTTGGTATCCAAGGTGGTCCGCTGGAGGCTTTCTTGCCTGTTATTTGTTTTGCCATTCTTTTTGGACTATCTATGGATTATGAGGTCTTCTTGGTTTCAAGAATCCAAGAAGAGTATCTAGCAACAGGAGACAATGCGCTTGCTGTCAGGCGTGGTTTGGCTGCAACGGGTGGAGTTATCACAGCGGCCGCGACGATTATGTTTTCTGTCTTCGTTGCATTCGTTTTTGGTGGACAACGTGTTATTCAAGAGTTTGGTATCGGCCTTGCAACAGCAGTGGCCATTGATGCCACAATAATCCGCTCTATGCTCGTTCCGGCACTCATGCAATGGTGGGGATCCGCGAATTGGTGGCTTCCAAGCTTTCTCAAAAATCGTCTACCAAAGATTAAAGTCGAGTAGAGAGGGCTAATGTCCTAGGAGTTGTAGACGCCACTAACCGAGCTCTATCCATAACTCAACTTTGCGCATTTCTATCAACGAGTTGGTCGCATTATTAGCCCTTGTATATTCAGCAACTACTGATTTTATGGTGATGCTTTGATTCACGTGATTTAGTTTCAAGTATTTTTCTAAAGTTCTCGCTCGATCTATAGCCAGTTGTTGGTTATCGACTCCTGGTGCAGCATTTGTAAAGCCAATTACCGTTATTCTCTTGATCCTCATTTTGGATATGGCTAGACACAGTTTTTTGATCGATGAAATTTGCGTCCTTGACAAAGTTGAGCTGTTGTTGCCAAATAAGGCGGTCATCATTAGCTTTTTCGTAGGGGGAACGATTTTTTTTATCACGCTGACACCCAAAGGGATTATGCGTAGAATTTGCGCCACCGGGGCAACTGGGGCCTCGAGAGCCACAGGAACAACCGCCCCGACAATTATCTTCGATAGCGCAGTAGTAGTAGTAGGTGTGTATCCAGGGGAAGACGCCGTGAATAAGAGATTCACGGTATGTGGAAATAACGAAGCATCAATAGTGCCTGTAATGAATCCAGTCACGGAATTTAGACTGAGTCCCAGTGGTAACTCAGGGGAACCATCAGCAAGGGCATAAGAAACCTCATGGGAATCTGGAGAGCCATCACTCAACGTGCGTGCGACTAAATTATCAGAGTATGGAACTCCAATCGTAGAAGGAATTAATGTTTCGTCAGTAAATTCGATGGAAAGTATTCGCTTAGGAGCAGGTATTTCGCCCCCAGTTGGTTTATCAAGAATTTTTACCGCAATTACTAAAGATGCTTTCGGAAATCCAGGAGAACTGGCTATGAACGTATAGCTAAACAGCCCGGCTAAAGCATCATTCGGCAAGGTACCGTTCACATAACCTGTGCTCGAATCTAAGGAAAGTCCTAAAGGCAAAGGTGTAGTTGGATCTACTGCATAACTGACAACTGTGGCCGTAGTTACCCCATCCGTCCGGGCCTCCGCTTTGATGAAATCCACGTAGGGGGCACCAATGACTACATCATTTAAAGTAGTGTCGACAAAGGATGTAGTCAGGATGGGATTATTGTTACCGCCACTGACTCCGCCACCGCCACCACCGAGCGCGACGCTCACTGTTAATGCAAAGCTCTGAGTGGCAGATCCACTCGTATTTGTTGCGGTGATTGTGTAGCTCGTAACACCAGCTACTGTCGTTGGTGTTCCCGATAGCGCTCCAGTTGCAGTATTAAAACTCATCCCAGCAGGTGCTGCTGGGCTCAGTGCAAAGCTGGCGATGCTTCCGCCGGTAGAGGTGGTGCTAAAGCCGGTTGCAGCTGTATTGACTATCCGCGTCTCAGAAGATGCCGAGAGAGTAAATGCAGGGGTGGCAAGTGTCCCGCAGTTTGTGTCTGTAGGGAGGACATTTAGATCGCTTGCGGCACCGTAGGTGATCGTATTAACTGCGAGTATTCTCCCGGTTATGTGGAACCCAGCACCAACCGTTATTGATCCATTGACCAGAATATTGCCAGAAAAAGTACCACCAGCGCCGGCTGTTTGATCTCCAACATCTGTCCCCACGATCCAGTAAACATTTTTGGCTTGTGCGCCCCCTTGTAGCACCACAGTGATATTCGCCCCAAGTACTAGGGCTGCGCTTGAAATGAATACAAATCTGTCATTGGCATCACCAACTAAAGTGATAGTTTCATTTGCTGCTAGGTTCATGCCTGCGGGAGTTGCATAAATTCCCGGTGGAAAACTTCCAAGTGGTCCACCTGCAATACTTTCTTGGCCAATACTTGCAGAAGTGAGGGTGAGGGCATATGGAAGTAGATCAGTTCTTGCTGATGCAATCGCTGCAGTCAAATCGGACTGCGCAGCAATGTAGTCAGCTGAGGATGTCTGTGCAATCACATTTCTACCAGGTTGTACAAAAGCTTGTGCTTCCACCGGACTCTCAGCTCCAACATAGGAAGAAGTGTCAGAACCTTGTGGGGTGAAGTGAATTACTGCAGCAGCGCCTTGAGTTAGAACCTTGCTTAAAGAACCATACATTCCAGCCTGACAGAGTCTTATTGGGTAGTTGCCTAAAGCAACTGCCTGGTGAATGAAAGTTGTACTCATCATCAAGGTCAGAATCACAATCATCTGTCCACTGTGTTTATATTTCATCACACTCTGCTTCCTTTGTCGGAATTCAATACATCGAAGCTAGTCGCCTTTTGACTAACGAATTTGTACATGTCCAGATATAAGCGGACTTGCTTCTTATCCAGAAAACCATCAGGAATTGATGGATACTGATAATCAGAATTTAAATCCAGACTAAACGTCAATTTTTAGGCCTGTCTATTTTCGACTGTAGATATCTCAAGAGATTGGGAGTAACGTGAAAGTAACCATTTCGTTGAATGGAAAAGTACAGATACAGGAAGCGAGGAAATCGTGCAGTCGCAGAAGATTCTGGCTTTCTCTGATTTTCTTGCCCGTCCACCGAAGTCATACAATGAAATAGCCCAATTTTTGGTAATGAATACTTTTAATGCGGAAGGTTGTCTCACTATCTATATTGGTGAGCTCATCGAAACGGGCGTCGTGTGCCCCCTAGGAGGATTTGGTTGGGAAGCAACTGAGTATGGCTCCCTCGCCGATCTTCCGATTCAGAGTAAATTCCCGATTACTGATGCAATACGCACCAATGAAGTTATTGTCTTGAAGCATGATGAATACTTCGAAACTTCCTATCCTCTTATGACTCAACTAAAGACATCGGTTCAGTGGACATCAGGCGTGGCTATCCCGGTGTATCCAGTCGGGGGGATGGCATTCTATTCTTCTCAAGAAATTGAATTGACAGAATCCATGAAAGTTTTTTTCGTTGCGATCGGTTCGCTCTTAGGGCTCTACGCAAGTCGACTTCCCAAAGCGCTTGTGGAAGTTGCGCTCAATACGAAGCAAAAAATCGATCTTCCACCAGTCCCCTTGAGTGACCGTCAATTGGTTATCGCAGGTCTACTTGAACGAGGCTTCAATAATTCTCAAATAGGCTTAGAAATTGGATACAGCGAATCCCTTATCCGGCAAGAGACTGTGGCTATTTATCGAAAATTGAAAGTGACCGGAAGGCAAGCCATGCAGGCTATCCGTACGTTGAATCTTGAAGTAGCGGCAGAATCAGAATCGGAATCAGAAGCAGATTGAGATTGAGATTGAGATTGAGATTGATTCAACGCAAGAAAAAATACTTTTGTTTGGCGGGCTGAATTCAAGAGGAGTCGTCCTATAAGTCGGAATTCAAAGACTATTTGCGCTACACGTCCCACCAAATGGTAGCCAGGTTTCTTATGGCAACCTTCGGTTGCACTCGAAGGAACTCTAAGACTTCCGCCTCCCGACTTTCCGGCAAGCAGAGTCTGATGCGTGAAAACTTTGCTTGGGCCTCAAGATCTGACTCGGTCCTCATGGAACCACTCCATAGCTCTAGATGGGCATCAATTCCTTGTTCACTGAGAACATCCATCAGATTTTCTGGAGTTGGATTGATCGGCCGATCAAGATTCCAGAAGTGTTTCCATAAAGGCGCTGCAGTAGTCAGTGGGTGAAGCTGCGGTATCTCAATAATGACCCTCTTGCTGGCATGCGCATTCATAGCAAGGAGAAAGTCTTCTACTGGAGAGACGTTGTACAGAACATGGTGTGTTGCAACAACATCAGCCACTGGAATTTTATCTGCAATTGCCGGCCAAAAGCCCTCATAAACTTCAGAAGATATTCCTCGTAATTTTGCATTTGAGCCGAACATTTCGAGCATTTCGGGTTGATGGTCAACTCCGATTACATGAGTTGCAGGAGGAACTACTGCAAAGGCAGCTACTCCACCACCGCAACCAATATCTAGAATCGATTCGCCTGGCGTTAAAATTTCCCGAGCTCGCTGGTGCGAGATGGAGTCCTCAATGACATCAGGTAGTTGAAACATGACCGGAGGATGGATCCACGGGTCTTCAGGGGCCTGGTCAAGAATTTCCTTTGGTATCGCCCAAGCCGCGAGAGATTCACGCCAATATTTTCCGGATTTGGTCTCCACTATTTACCGGGAAACCATGCTGATCGATCGTTATTGCTCTCGCACAAACATTTCTGATCCTCTGCGAAACCAGAAAGGGCCTCTTCGATATGTTGACCACAGCCTTCCCATGTCGCTTTGCCGCATGTGCTACAGCGGACTGCGCTACACATAGTTATGCCCTCTTTCTAAATAAACGAGCGAATAGACCCGGTTCCTTTGGATCGTTTTCATGACCCTGGCACTGCTGGGACTTTGGAATTCCTCGCATTACTTGGTCAATATGCTGGCCACAACCAGACCATGATGCTTTGCCGCACTTTCGGCATGTAGTTCTACTGCACATATTTACTTTCCTACCGTTTCCTTGTTGTTTCCTGGTGAATTACTCCAAGTCATATACCCGCCATCAAGATTGACAGCCTCGTATCCCATTTCGCGGAGCAACCGAGTTGCCGCGTGCCCCCGCTGACCCACCTGACAGGTAACGAGAAATTTCCCCTGCGAGAGTTCGCTTTTACGTTCCCGAATCTCGTCAATCGGTATGTTGATTGCTCCGGGCAAAGTTCCACGATCTACCTCACTAACGGTTCGGACATCTAAGATTGAGTAGCCTTGAGATACCATCTCTTCAACCTCGCTCCATTGAACCGTGGGAGTGACGCCAGTGAGGACATTTTCAGAGATGTACCCCAACATATTGACTGGATCCTTTGCGGAGCCAAAAGGTGGCGCATATGCCAATTCAAGGTCAGCGAGTTCTGGAGCAGTGATTCCACCTCTCATTGCAGTAGCGATCACATCGATTCTTTTATCGACACCCTCCCGCCCTACTCCCTGAACGCCCAAGATTTTATGACTCTTCGGATCGATCAAAAGCTTGAGCGACATTCCCTGAGCGCCTGGGTAATACCCAGCATGCGAGGTAGGGTGGCTGTGGACAGCAACAAAATCTCGACCCGCCGCTCTCAATCTCTTCTCATTCCAACCAGAACTGGCAACTGTGAGTTCAAATACTTTAACAATCGCGGTACCTTGAGCATCTACAGGTCGAACAATTTTTCCAGCAATGTGATCAGCGACAACCCGTCCATGGCGATTCGCTATATTGGCAAGTGGTACAAGAGCGGCCTTGCCATCATTTGAATCGACCTTCTCCACGGCATCCCCAACCGCATATATTGATGAATCGCTCGTGAGGTTAAATCCATCAACCTTGACTCCCCCACGATCACCGATTTCGAGTCCAGCTGCCTTTGCAAGAGTCACTTCGGGACGTACGCCAATCGCCATTATGACGAGTTCAGCGGAAATTTCCTCACCATTTGCAAGAATTACTGAATTAGCGGTTATCGACGCCAGCGCAGATCCTAGATGGAGACCGACGCCGTGTGAGATCAATTCATTATGAACAAAAGTAACCATTTCCGGATCGAGCGGCATCAAAACTTGATCTGCTGCTTCTACAACTTCGGTTTTAATTCCGCGGCGTACGAAGTTCTCCACCATCTCCAGACCGATAAAGCCTCCCCCAACTACAACGGCTGATGCGGGTCTCTGTTTAACAGATTCAAAAATCCTCTTCACATCTTCTACATTGCGGAGTGAGAGCGTCCTTTCAATGCCCGGAAGATTAGGGCGGATAGGAGCCGCTCCAGGACTGAGTACCAAATAATCGTAGGAAAGGGAGTACCGAATACCATCGACATGATTTACAACTTCGACCTGCTTTAAAGCACGATCAATAGTAAGAACCTCTGATTTAGTACGAATATCGAGTCGAAAACGCTTCCATAAGCTTTCAGGGGTCTGGAGAATAAGAGACTCTTCCTTTTCAATGACACCCCCTACGTAATAAGGCAATCCACAGTTTGCGTAAGAGACAAATCCGTTCTTTTCGATAACGGTGATCTCTGCACTTTCGTCGAGACGGCGCATACGCGCAGCGAAGGACATACCACCTGCAACACCTCCGATAACGACTATCTTCTTCATTTTCACGCCAAACTTAAGAATAATTTTTGGAGCTTTTCAGAGACGGCCTTTTGATTGCTTTTGCCTTCGATAATGCACTCTTCAAGGCTCGTTGAAATCAAAGTGAAAGCGGCCGCATTTACGGCTTTAGAGACTGCGGACATTTGATGAACTATCTCATCACAGCTCCGTCCTTCCTCTAGCATTCGCGCAACAGCTCCAAGCTGCCCCTGAGCACGTTTTACCCGTGCCGTGATAGCGGCGACCGTGTCCTGGTTTTGCAAAGTATGAGTCGTAGATTTAGTCATAGGTAGAGCATATACCCCTAGGGGTATATCTAAAAACAGAGTCACCGTTTAAGCCTGAAGCGTCAGGATCCTGTTCAATTGAGCCGAATGTCAGCACATATGTCAGCAACCAAATTGAAGAGCTCCTAATACTTAAGTGGAAGGATCTCCCAGTATGTAATGCATCTCCAAACCCATTCGAGTGGTCCGTATCTGAAATTACGCAGCCAGAGGGAACTAAGAGCGACTTGCGTTGGATACAGAGTTAGACAGATGGCTAAGACTTGGAAACCATTAAGCCGTAGCGCAAGACCTAGCCCCCACCCATACGATAGAAATGTCAGGACCAAAGATTGAGACAAATAATTTGTCAGTGCCATCTGTCCTACCCGAGCGAAGAACTGAAATATAAGTAAGTGAGGACGCTTCATAAAAGTTAAAGAAAAAGCCGCCGCATACCCAAGGCAAAGAATCGGTCCAGCCAGATATTGATCCTCAATAATTCCAACAAGCGCAGACACGGTTGGGAAGACTTTGGTACCAACAACGATAATAAACATGAGGATGAATCCCGCGCTCAGGCCCCAAAATCGGATGCGCTTAAGCAGAACGACCTTGTCGGGCAGATTACGAATGAAATCACTTCGTCCTAAGTAAAGACCGATCAAGAACATAGCCAAGACTGTTGGGATGCGAGAAAGTAGGAGGGGTGAGAGGTTCAAATAAGTGTGAATTCGATCTGCTATTCCCCCGGTGAAACTATTGTGTAAGAGATTCTGAGTCGAAGTTGTATCAGCAAAACTGCTTGCTAGGCTCTGGTCGCTTTCTCTAAAACTTGTTGCGCCCGAAACGGAGAGTCTGGCTAACAAGGTATAGCTGAAGACAGCCGCGACTAGCAAGGCTGGTGCTCCGAGTAGGGCGATCACCCAAATGCGAATTCGAGTAAAGATGGTCTTTCTAAATGCGATAAGTATTGCTCCTGTTATTGCATAAATAACCAGGATGTCTCCATCCCATAGCACAAGAATGTGAGCTAGCCCAAAGAGCAACAGACCAGCCATTCTGCGGGAAATCCGAGGCAAGAATGCGTTCCCTTGACGCTCAGCGCTTTGAATCTGAATCGCGAAACCAATCCCAAAGAGTAGTGAGAAAAGAGTGAAGAACTTAGATTCTACAAAGAAGAGAATGAGATCCTGTAACAGGCGATCTAAGACGGGTATATTCACTGTGAAAGCTGGTGTGGATCCGTTCACAGCCAAGATAGACATCGCATTAATGATGAGAATGCCGGCAAGCGCGAATCCCCGCAGCGCATCTAGTACTTGAATACGCTCTGGTGCTACACCCTTTTGGTGGTTCATGGGCAAATAATAAACAAAGAGTGAGGCTATAATTCCCCGACTCTTCTACTCCCTGAAGTGGGGATTGAAAATTACTCTCGTTACTTCACCATATAGGCTCGCTATATCGGCCAAAATGATCCCGCCACCAACATCCACCGGCCCCATTAAAACCCTTGCGCCCTCTGACACTAATGATTCGATCGCTTCTTCAACATTTTGTACGCCCATATAGGCAATCGGAACTTTGAGAGTCTGCGTAAAACTATTTGTTCCCAGTTCAAAACCACCAAGATCAAATCCCACATAACCACCGTCATCAAAATACACCGGGCGATAATACTAAAAAGGGCGATATCACCTTTGCACTTGCTCCACCGCTCTTTGGAGTGTTGCAACCGAGAAGAGTAGTGAAGCAATGCCGAAGGGTCTGGAGAGGACACAGATATATGCACAGTTCAAAAGTCCAAAATTTAAGGGTGTGGTCGTCTGAGCCAGACCACCATTTTCCGTATCTCCATCTGTACGAATTACAGGACGTTGAAACACTAGACTAGTAACTTGCATTTTGCAAGTGATGGTGTATCTTTAAAACCTGAGCGTCACTTACCCACAGGTCGAAGGAGTTATCTCATGGCAAAAAGAGTTTTGGTTACTGGAATCACCGGATATATCGGACAGCATGTTGCAGCTGAACTTCTTCGCCAG
>Ga0136644_10002070_pt1 | contig 15539 bp, 14 predicted proteins | sample C_130820_EF_Meta_FD_94780 | JGI IMG/M metagenome (GOLD analysis project Ga0136644, IMG submission 94780) | Freshwater microbial communities from Lake Croche, Canada to study carbon cycling - C_130820_EF_MetaG (v2) (version 2) | ecosystem: Environmental > Aquatic > Freshwater > Lake | place... | reverse complement strand
TTTACACCTTTGGACATTTAAATCGCCGAAAATTCGGCGATTTATCAGTCTCAAAGGCAACGTTACCTAGGACATTTTCAATGTCCGAAGGTGTAAATGAGAAAAGGTGTAAAAATTGGGACGGGTTAAACTTTATCGTCCGGTAAAAATTCACTCAAGAATCGCTCTAACACTTCGCTCTCCACTTCACTGCTCATATTATCAGTAATCTCATCTACCATCGGATTACGCCCAACCATTTCTTGAAACTTTGTTACATAATCTACTAAACACTTGGATTTTGCTTTGTATTCATTTTCGTGTTCATCAACAAGTTTTTTTTCCGAAGCACGAACTTCAAGTTCTCGTTTTAAAGCATCTATTTCGTCTTGTTGTTTCTTTTTTATAGCATTTTCACGTTCTATGATTTTCATTTGTTGTAATCTAATCAACTCATCTTTAGTGCGAATAGCTTCCTCTGTAGTTTTTAATACCTGTTCTCTTATGCTAGATGCTTCAAATGCATTCGTTTCATGAGATTTATTTATATCTAAATACCAATGATGGCGTGTTTCGTTAGCGCTCACTATGGTATCGCATATATCAGGCTTCTTTAATTCGTCAAATCGCTTACGTTCAATGGTACCAGGCTTACCTTGGAATTTGGCATTAAATTCTTTAACCACTTTGTCATTAACAGTGGGACTCGTTTCCATTAATCGGTCAAATTCTTGGCGATTTAACTTTAAAAAATGCCCTGCGTCCATACGCTCCTCTGGTTTTTTCGCTAATTCTATACGAATATTACGAGCAAATTTATCCCAAGAAATAGAGGATACACGGTGCGCCTCATTTAATTCGGCTATTTTTAAATACTGTTGAACAGTGGTCAAAATGCCAATAAAAATATTAATTGCGCCAATAGCCATAGGGGAATAAACTTGATATTGTGCTGGTAAACTAGTTTGCGCAAAAGATGCAGTACCACTTATCGTTGAAAGCACAATTGCGGGTATAGTGAACCACGCGTTCATGTAAGAATATTTTTGATGAGAACGCGTATTCAACCACTTATAGCACTGAGCAACGTCACACCACTCTACCATGATTAACTCATTTTCAGGTGACCACTCGATAGGTTTTGTTGAAGAACCGCCGCCAACACTCGACGAATCTATATTATCATTATGACCAGTATTTTGCGTTGTATCTAAAGTATTGGAAATATTATTATCGTCTGTATCTTTATCTGGCATATCTATATAATATATTATAATATATATTTGAACGAATATATTATGATACCTTTATTGTTCTTGGGGATAAGTGCATATGTCGCCTGTTTTACCATATGATGCATCAATTAATAAATTTATATTTGGTTGTTCAGGGTCCAACCGTTTTGGAATAGTATCAATAGGTAAATCATTTGCAGCCGTAGCTTGTGTATTTGTCTCAGGGACTTGCACGGGCTTCGTTGCATTACCAGATACATCAACTTGGAGCTCCTTTGAAAACTCAGTGTCTTCTAATATTTGGTCAATCTTAACGTCTTCTCCTATGATATAAAAACGGCTAAGTTTTTCCTGTTCATTTATATCATCTATAGAAAAAGTACGGTTAATATTTATGTTTTCCTCAACCTCTTTATAAAATTCTTGCATACGTAAATACATACGGTTTAATTGTTTTTTCTCTGAAATATGAAAGAAAGATACATAGTTAATATAAAGCGATACCTGTTCCTTTAATAATCGATTTTCATATTCCAAAGTGTTTAAAAAGTTAGAAATTGAGAACCCAATACGATGATTTTCATTATAATGTTCAATTGCGTCAGTTTTATCAATAGTTTTGCTATATAACTGGTTTATTAAAAAAAGAATATTAGCATGGATTTCTTTAATATCCTCGATTTTATATTCTTGGAATGGTTCCAAATCTTTATATGCGGGATAGGATTTTAATTCTAATTCATTCACATCAATATCACCACGGTTTTCCTTGATATGTGTAATAATAATATTGTATAGCTTATAATAGTCACAATACATGCGATTATTCATTAGGGCGCGATATTTATCAATATGTTCCATTTCCATAGCGAATGTCTTATATTGAAAATAAAACGAATCTAAGCAAAACAAAAAAATCTTTTTACTATTGTTTTTAATTAGCTCATTGTATACTATTTTTAATTGTGATAATTTGTCTGATACTACAGTTTTTACCTTTGAAATCTCGCGCTTTAATGTAATAATATTATCAAAATCGTTGCGTAGTTTTTCAATTTGAAAAGCATGAACATGAGCCATTACTTATAATTGTGATTTTTGTAACTATATATGTTATGTCTATATTTTTTCAAACACAACAAATTTTGAAAATCTCACGCTCAAGCTGTTCATATTCTTTGGCTAAACAATCCCTATCATCATATGCAATATTAGGATTACGCTGTCGGGGCTTTTTACACACTTTCACATTTTCTAGTGAATAAGAACCGTTGCCTTTTGTGTTTTCACCGTTGAAAGGTTTGCCAATACGGTCAATTTGTGCGACATGCCGTCTAAGTTCCCAATATTGGTTATGTTGAAAATTATATGTAAACTGAAACGTACCCTGACCTCTAATACTATCACATATATATTTTGTCAATGGATTATTATAAAACTCAATACCGACAAATGCAAAACAATATCTTTGTGACGAACCATTTTGTTTATAATGTATATCAGCATAAGTTACTTTTCCGACACCTTTATCGTGGAATATTCTTACGATATCATCGCCAGTAAGGTTTACAAGGATGTGCGGAATATAGATACTAGTAGGCATGATTTATTTGGTTATTGTTTTTGATTATTGCATCGTTAAAATCAATTTTTTATGTGAAATAAATACGCAAACTAAAGAATTAAAGAGTTGCTCCTATAAAATTATAAATGACAGATACATTAACCCTAATATCCCACGTCTATAATGAGGAGTATTTATTACCATTTTGGCTAGAACAACATAGGCAGATATTTGACCACGGTATAATCATAGATTATTGCTCAAGCGACCGTTCAGTTGAAATAATAAAACAATATTGTCCAACATGGGAAGTCGTAAAAACCAAGAATTTAAATAGTAATGGAACCCCTAATTTCCAGGCAAAATTAGTGGATTTGGAAGTAAATGAAATCGAACAATGCATATCGGGGTATAAGATTTGTCTAACTACAACTGAGTTTTTATTTATAACTATGCCAAAAGCCGAGGCAATGAAAACTCTAACCCGAGATAAATATTATCACGTCGATATCCATGCGGTAATGACCAACAAATATAATTTTTTCCCTAAAAATTCGGTAGAGTTTTTTAGTAGTATAGAATTATTCGGACATGCCTCTAAAACTATGCAACGTGGTAATCGAATAATACACGCAGAGCCCAAATTAGAATATGATTGTGGAAGACATACGCGAGCGCACCCCATGGGCGATAATGGTGAAAAAGATGCGTTTAACTGTGATGCGTTTTTTATTTTATGGACGAAATTTTACCCATGTAATCATAAGATGTTTGAGCGAAAACTCCAGGTACAGAATAATATCCCGCAATGTGATAAGGCGAGTGGGTCGGGCGCGCAGCATATTACTGATATAAAAAAACTATTGGATGCATATAAAACTGATATTACAAACCACGTAACCCCAATAGCACAATACCCACATGTTATAAAACCACATATTGATGCGGCATGCGAACAGCTTCGCAAAAATAATATATATTATTCTGAGTTATATGTAGATAGCGCTTGGGGAAGCGATTATGTCATGCTAAACGCGGACGTTAATCTATTGAAAAATACTGATTTTGATAATGTCGGATATAAAATAATAGATATTAGCGATTTTTCCGATACATTGCGCGAATTTATTAGTAGTGAAATAAACTATGTTACTGAGCGCGAAGTTGATTTGCTCCGTTATCATGAGGATATATCGAGCAAGGAACATAAACAAATCTTAAACTCTATGCCCTATAAAAAAGATAAGACGCCGTCTATAAAGGCATTCAGTGACTATCTCGAAAAAACCATTTCAGAGATATTAAACGAACCTATTAAGATTTTTAATGGCGATTTATGGTTTCGCATATGCAGGCCCAGCGACATATGTGATAATGATTATAACCCTTGTCATCGTGATGTTTATTTGGATTTTTATCGGAATATTGTTAATATTTATTTACCGGTGGTGGGCTCTAATGAAAAGTCGTCACTTACAATATGTCCCGGAAGTCATAAATGGAATGAAAACCAAACGCGCGTTACTAAGGGAGGAGCGCATTTTAAATATCAGGATAAGAAATATTCTGTAGATGCGATTGTAGCTAGCAAAGAGCCGTTGGAAATGGTTAGACCCAACCCCTTGGCTAACCAAATGATGTTATTTTCACCATATTTAGTACACGGATGCGCGACCAATGAAAATTATGACATAACTCGCATTTCATTAGAAGTGCGATTTATAAGAGATGACGAAAATGGTGCCAAACAAGAAGCGGATTTTAATAAGTTTTTGAAGATAAGGGATTGGCGTTAACTTGACTCATGAACGAACGGGGGATAATTAATATATATATCACTTCCACCGCAATTGGGTCTATCTAAATGTCCAGGGATATTTTCACAGTTCAATTCTAAGTTCTCAATATTAACATATTTTTTATTCACATACGTACATTCAAAAACATTTGGAATAACAACGCCTTTATGGGTTACTACGCCAGCAGGACAGTTATTTCCATGGAAATGGAACAATACATGAGTCTTGTTTATTGTCTTGAATATATCCTTATCTTCTTCTGAAAATGGGAAATGAAATTCCATTACTATCTGGGCGAATTTTTGCATGTGCTCTTCAGATAAACATTTTAGCCAAGGTAATTCTGCGCCTTCAATATCCATTTTTAAGAATATATTTTCTCCACCCTCAATTAATTCAAATAAATTTGTATTATTATCATCATTTACGGGTCCAATATTTTTTTTAATAAATGAAATATTTTTATTATCACTATGGTCAATTTTACAATACACGGTTCCATCATAAGCATAGCATTTCATATTTGGATGTATTGAACATAGATGCTCTTCAAAAGAAATATCTTCGGCTACACCGCCGGCAATCATTATGTCATATTCTACATCAGGTACATTACATATTATATATCCACCATCACCTCCATTACCTATTCTTGCTTTAGGCCATTGAGATTTATAAACTGTTAAATCTTCTGGGTTCATATATATTATTTTATATATTATACAATACTAATAGACCGCGAACAGATGTATCTAGAATTATTAGGCCGAGGCGACAGGTTAGGTGCAAATATAACATGTTTTATTGCCCAAATAATACATGCAGTCCATAATAAGATTTTTATTAAATATGATAGAAATTATATTGAAAGTGGAGATAATGTTAGATTTGTTCCATATAATCAAAACTATAATAACAGTATTTTCATAAAAACACTTTTTGATTTTATTGATATTCATAATGATAGATTAATGATTCATGATTTATCTAAAAAAGATGGTATGTTTTCGATTCATTTCTTTGAAATAATAAGTAAAGTAACTATAAGTGTTAAAAAAGACCATTTTTCATACTTTAAAGAAAAGATTTATCCACATATCAAGTCGCCGTTTTATAACAACGCAAAAAACATTGGATACTTAGATAAAATCGATTTTAATCCAAATAAATCGATATTGGTACACCTTCGATTAGATGATACTAAGCATTGCGGAGACTATGACGGTCGAATATGTGCAAATCATTTTAATGAAGTTATAAATAATGATATTATTGCAACAAATGCGACAGATAGTGAAGTGAAATTGTTGGTCTCACACTGTAATCATCAATCCCCGCTTTCACCAAATAAAGTACAAGAACAAATAAATAAGGCTTTAGAAAAATATCCCGACTATGAGGTGATAATAATAACTACACCCAATGAAAATACGTCTAATTTCCCATATAGATGTATTCAGTCATCCGATGAAAGTTTCGACTTATTTCTTTTATGTAATTCAGATGTAGTTATATTATCAAGAAGTACGTTTGCACTATCATGTTTATATTTTGGTATTGCAAAAGATGTATATTTGCCCGTTTGGGGACATACATCGTGCTTTGGACTAACAAATAAATTTGATTATGCAAAGTTTAATTATTTTTACTAGACATTGTAATTCTTCAAGGGTTTAAAGATTTTATGTAAATATATATAAATGCGCCATTACCGTGCAGTAATATTAGTATTGGCATCAAATAATACCCAAATTTATAGAAATGGTAGAAAGATATGGAAAGCATATATGAAGATGGACCCCACAATAAAGGTATTTTTTACATATGGGAAAATTTCTTCCTATGATTTCTTAGAGGACTACGATATGGCAAGTGACCTTATATTTGACAATATTATTGAAAGTAACGATATATCTATTAAAAAAACAGTCGAAGCTATGAAGGTAATAAATAAAATATGCACCTATGATTTTTTTATTAGAACTAATATATCTACAGTTTGGGACTTTGAAAAGTTACATATTCATTTAAATGAACTACCAACATCAAATTGTTACTCGGGCGACGGGCCTTTGCCTGGATACAGCCCAAATGGTTATTATTTGAGTGGAGTTGATACTATCGTAACTCCCGAAATGATAACGTCTATAATTACAAACGAACATTTGGTAGATTTTAAAATAGTAGAAGACGCAGCTATGGGTAAATATTTTCATGGAGTAATGGGTGCACCTATGTTACCAAACAGAATATGTTTCTTTGAAGATATACAATCAATATATGAAATAGATAAAATAAATAATCGTATCGACGAGGCTGTTGTTAATAATCGAGACCATTATCGTGTGAAAACATTAAATAATAACAGAGAACAAATCGATATGGTTATTTGTAAACAGATATTAGAAAAAATATATAACATTCGCCTTTAAAAAAATATAAACCAATCACACATAAAATACTATAATGGGAGATAATATTTTATGTAATGCACTAATAACTGGTGGTTCAGGGATGGTCGGCTCAAATATTCAGTTTGGTTATAAACCGACGTCTACTGAAATGGATATTACAAACTCAAAATCAATTAATAAATATATCGATGACAAGCAAATTTCATGCGTTATTCATCTGGCTGCATTAAATTTGAGAGAATCCGAGAATAATTATACAAAGTCTATAAAAGTAAATATTAACGGAACTGCAAAGATGTTAGCTGTTGCAATGAAACACAATGTCCCGTTTATTTTGATGTCAAGTGGTGCCGCGTTTTCTTCTAATTGCCCCAACATTAGATTTGATGAGAACTTCGACGTATGTCCAAATAGTAACTATGGTCATACAAAGGTGTCTTCTGAAGAAATTGCGATGATATATGATAAAACCATTCTTATTCGAACTGGATGGTTATTTGGTGGTAATCAAAAAACCCATTACAAGTTTGTGGAGACGGCTATCAATAATTTTTTTATTAATAAAGAAATAAAGGCGTCTAATGATTTTTTTGGTTCTCCAACTTATGTAATTGACCTTATTGAACATATGAAGTATTTGATTTTAAATTTAAAATACGGTGTCCATCACGTAGTTAATAGTGGCAGTGCGTCGGGTTATGAAATCGCAAGTGAAATAACAAAAATATTAAATATTGACAAACGTCTAGTCAATTCGGTTTCATCGTCTATGGTTCCAAATTCTGGACCGCAACGAAGTGCGACTGAAATATTAGACACTATTCACGAATTTAATCGTCTACGTTCATGGAAAGAATCATTGAGCGAATATGCTACCATTTATTTTAATAATCTATCTTTTGGCAATAATACGCCTATTGCTTATGCACAATCTGAAAAAAAAAATTATTGGCAAAATAGGGAAAAATGCCGACTTTGTAATAGTTATAATTTAAATGTATTTCTTAAACTAAATCCAACGCCTCTTGCGAATCATTTTGTTTCAAAGCCAATGCACCAAGACGTAATACCACTTGACGTTTGTATATGTAATAAATGTAAACATATCCAATTAGTTCAGATAGTTGACCCGGCATATCAATACTCTAATTATTTTTATGTTTCGTCCGCATCGCAGTCGATGATTGCGCATTTAAAAAATAGTGTAGACAGTTTTACGCAATATTTAAATATATCAAAAAACGACGATTATATATTAGAAATTGGCGCTAATGATGGGGTTTGTATTAGACATCTATTAGAATCTGGGTTTAAAAATGTAGTAGGTATTGACCCCGCGGCTAATATTAATAAACGCCACGAATTGCCTATTATTTGTGATTTTTTTGGGTCGAATATATTAAAAGAGTTTAAGGAAATATTCTTGCCATTTAATTTAATTTATGCATTCCATTGCTGCGCGCATATTGAAAATATTCAAGATGTCTTTCAAACTATATATAGTTTATTGGCTGATAATGGTACATTTATAATGGAAGTCGGGTATTTTTATGAAGTATTTAAAAACAATATTTTTGATACGATTTACCATGAACATATTGATTATCATACTTGCACGGCGATTCAGTCATTTGCGGAATCGAAAAAACTATGTCTATTCAAGGTTGCTGAAAATAGCATACAAGGCGGCTCCATACAGTTTTTCTTTTGTAAACAACGGTCAAAACGGTCAATAGATAAGAGTGTGGGCGAAACTATTCAAAAAGAAAAGTCTATTTTGTTGCATAATTTTGAGAACCTTACGTCATGGAAAAATAAAATAACTCTATGTGGGAATGATATTAATTACATGTTAAATAGTTTTGTGACGTACGGTAAAAAAATCGCCGGATACGGAGCATCCGCAAAGTCTACGACGTTTTTATACCAATACAATTTAAATAGCAAACTTATAGATTATATTATTGATGATAGTGTTTATAAGCAAAACTATTATTCGCCTGGATTAAATATAAAAATTAAACCTATTAGTTATTTGGATACCCATCGCGTGGATTATATTATTATTTTGTCTTGGAACTTTGTGGATGATATAGTGAAGCGGTTAGAACCTTATAGAAAGTGCGGACTTCGCATAATAGTGCCATTTCCTGTCATTAAAATCATATAAAAACAAAAAAATTGAATTCGGTGGTTATAAAGTAGAATGATAGTAAATCTTAGCAATGGCACAATCTATCGAGACATCTATCTTGGAATTTCACAATAAGTCGGGTACATTCCCCTTTGACATTTTGTTGGAGGGTGAACAGTTTGGTATATTTAATATGGCAATGAAAAAGGTGGAGATTACCAAGACCCCCTTGTTTATATTGTTCACAATTGATAAGACGGGTTCTATGGCTGAATATGGCGGAGCGAACCGGACTTGTAAAATGGACTATGTAAAAACCACCTTTAAAAATATGCTCAATTATTTGGCGAAGCAGAATATTGAAATATATATTCGCGTACATTCGTTTAATGTGAGGGTCGACGTGGATATTGAAAATTCGCGCATTGCATATGATAATTTGGATGAACTTGTTTCAAAAATCGAGGATTTACAGCCTGAATCTTCAACAAATATTGAACTTGCATTGACTAACGCTGCTGACACTCTACGTAACTACACAGAGTCTTATCCAGAACACCAAATTGCACACATATTTATGACCGATGGCGAGCCGACTATTGGCCAAAATTGTAAACATAAGCTGGCTGAATTAGTAGATGAGAATTTTGCAAATATATTTATTGGGTTTGGCCTTGACCATAATGCCGTGTTGTTGAATAAGTTGAGCGAAAAGAAAAATGCGGAGTATCAGTTTGTTAATGATATGGAGAATACCGCACTCGTCTATGGTGAAACAATTCATCGATTCCTATATCCTGCTTTATCTAATGTTGAGATTCGCGTAACCAATGGTCTTATCTACGATTGGCAGACGAACCAATGGACTGAACAGGTCTACGAACCAGTTTTGATTGGAGAATCGCTGAAAACATATCATATTCGGTCATCTACACCAGACATTATTGAAGTGGGAATTTATTCTAATGGGGAGCTTATTATAACCGAATATTCTCTTCCTGAACTAATTGGTTGTATTGATAATGTGTTTTGTGTAACTGATTTAACCAGGTATGCGTTTCGTCAAAAGGTACTACAGTTATTGCATTTTGCAAGGGTCACAGACAATCGCCTACAACAACGTGATTTGAAAGTTGATTTTAAGACAACTTTTAGACAGATGCGTCAGTATATGCGCGAAAACGGCCTTTTGGATGACCCATTTATGAAGCTGTTGTGCGATGATATTAGTATTACTTATAGTACTATCGGAACTCGCGCAGGTCATGCATTTGTTTCGGCAAGACAAACTTCACAGGGCCGTCAGCAAACATATACTCCCTCAAGGTCAAATTCTGATGCGGACGAACGACTAATAATTAGAAAGGGAGGGATACGTCGCCAAAATGCAATGGGTGCCCCCGTGCGAAATTTTCCATTAATTGTGGATGCACCAATTACTCCTCGCATACTAAGAGTTCCAAGTATTGACGAAGATGATTGGATGGAAGTTGAATCTAGACATAATGATGGCGATGACTTAGATGATGACGACCTAGATAGTTTCAATCCGTCAAATACAAATATGTCTTGTTATGCAACAGAGGGCGCATTACAAACGATGCGTTGTATGAGTCAAAACATGGACACAGATGTTTGAAATACATAAATATTCATCAAGGTAAAGGGTATAAATAAAAAAAACACTATATACAAAAATGGAAACTCAATTGCCAACAAATTTTCGTTCTATGATGGTTGATTTTGCAACGGATTTAACAACTACTTATCCGGAGTATTCGTATTTATGGTCAAAATGGGCTGAACCTGAAGTATCTGATGTTGAATTAAAATCACTTTTTGATTATTGTCTTAAGGTATATCCGCAACGTTTTTTTGATATTCTTTATCAAAATGATACCATTTTTAATCCAGATGATGAAACCGATACTTATTTTCTACCCAATGTAAGTTTTCGGTTATTGTTCAATTGTGAGGATGTAAGTGACAATACGAAAAAGACGTTATGGAAATATTTGCAGTTAGTTTTATTTACGATTGTTGGTGGCGTGAAAGACAAATCAACGTTTGGCGATACGATGAATTTATTCGACGGTATTGATGAGAAGGACTTGCAGGAAAAGTTGGCGGACACAATGAGTAGCATTACTGATTTTTTTAATAAGATAGATGGCGATGAAGCACCTGAATTAGTCGACCCCGAGCAAGCTATGCCAAACCCCTTACCTGACATGGAAAAGATGCAGGAAGAGTTTAAAAATATGTTTGAACAGGCAGGAACTAACCCTTTTGGTCCGGGGTCACCCCCTTTTGGTCCGGGGTCACCCCCTTTTGGTCCGGGGTCACCCCCTTTTCCAAAGATGGCAGGGATGCCCGATATTTCAAAGATTCAAGAACATTTAAAAACGCTTTTTGAAGGTAAAATTGGCTCTTTAGCAAAGGAAATGGCCGAGGAGATATCAGAGGAATTCAAGGATATTTTGGAAGGTGAAACTGATGGCATTAAGAGTTCAGAAGACGTAATAAAGAAGCTTATGAAGAATCCTAAGAAAATCATGGACCTAATGAAGACTGTCAGCTCAAAATTAGATAATAAAATGAAGAGTGGCGAAATATCACGCGAAGAACTTATGAAGGAGGCGGGTGATTTACTAGGAAAAATGAAGGATATGGGTGGAGGCGAAGACTTAAATAAGATGTTTAAAGAAATGGCAAAGAAGATGGGCGGCATGGGTAAAAATATGCGTTTAGATACTGGCGCAATAGAACGCATGACAAAGATGCAATCTACCAAGGAAAAAATGAAGTCACGCATGGAGCAAAAGAAACAACAGCAAAGCGAAGAGTTAGAGAAACGTAAGGAGGAGATTCGTAAGCGCGTAGAAGAACAGAAGAAACTCATGGCAAAGTATTCTTTAGAGAGTACTGATAAGCCTAACAACTTTGTGTTCCGTTTAGACGGAGAAGAGACACAAGAAAAGTCATTTATTCACCCAGATTTATTAAATGAAATGAGTGCTGAGCCTGCACAAGCGCCCAATAGTACTGGTGGTAAAAAGAAGAAGAACAAAAACAAGAAATAAACACACCACGTAAAAAATATGCGCAATATATATAATGGGGCTTTTCAAATATATTAATTTTTATTTGTTTTTTGCGAGTTTAGTATTCGGATTATTTGCTGTCTATATGACTATGCCCGATAACCGCACCATATTAGTTTATCCTACGCCCGAAAATGTAAACTTATTACAGTATAAAGATAGAACTGACACTTGTTTCTCGTTTAAACAAACCGAGGTAAGTTGCCCATCTAATGAAAATGAAATATCAAAGGTGCCGTTGCAAGGTTAGAAAAACGTTTTTGTATATTATATTATCGACCAATATAATATAATGAATTTTAAAAGACTATTAAATACTGACTATGGTAAAAACTTGATATCAATTTTATTAGGTTTTGGTTTAGCCACGTTATTTAGAAAAGTATGTACAGATAAAAATTGTATTGTTTTTAATGGACCAGTAATCGGTGATATTGAAGGAAAGACATATAAACATGGCGATAAATGCTATAAATATACTGTAAATGCGGACAAATGTGATTCAACGAAGCGCGTAGTGGGTGTGATAGAGCCAGAACAAAAAACTGGCGAAATTAAAATCTAACATAATATTTTTTATATAAATATATTATACAATGTCCCCGTTGAATCAGAGCTTGCAGTTTGCGGGTAACGCAACATCGTACTTAACAATACCTTATGCCTCCGCTCTTAATATTGGCACTGCGGATTTTACCATTCAATGGTATCAATATCAAACCGATAATAATAGTTTTCCTCGTGTATTCCAGTTAGGTAGCTATCCATCAGCCTCGCTTGGTGTATCTATTGAAGGTGGTACTTTTTATTACTGGCGCGCAGGTTATGCACCAAGTGGTACATCAATAACTAATTTTAAGAATACTTGGGTTCATTTTGCCATTTCACGCGTTAGCGGAACTACTAGAATCTTTATGAATGGTGTTAAAATGAACCAAATCAGTGATTCTGCAAATGTCCAACCCTCTACTGCATTAACAATAGCAAATGAGTTAACACACACAAATGTAGCTAGTTTTGGTGGATACATTTACGGGTTTGATATAGAAGATGGTGTCGGGTTATATACATCTAATTTTACAGTTCCCTATACATTCCCCAGCAATGGTGCAAATACAGTTGTTTTATTAGGAGGCTCAAACAACTATGGCACTTTAGGCGGAACTGCAGTTCCTACTAATGTTACCAATTCAAATAACTTACCAGTTGCGCCAAGCACGCCTTGCTTCTTAGAAGGTACTAAAATTCTATGTTTGAATAAGTCCGAACAAGAGGAATATATTCCCATCGAGAATATTAGAAAGGGTGTTCTTGTAAAAACATTAAAACATGGTTTTGTTCCTGTAAATATGATTGGAACAACCACCATTCATAACTCTGAGAGCACTATCCCACAAAACAAGCTCTATAAGTGCCCTAAGAAGAATTACCCTAGCTTAAAAGACGATTTAGTTATCACTGGTTACCACTCTATTTTAGAGGATAAATTAACAAATGAACAGTATGAGAAAACAATCACAGAGCTTGGCGATTTCTATGTCACGGACGGCAAAAAACGCCTCATGGTATATTTGGATTCTCGTGCCGAAAAGTACAATAAAACTGGAAATTTCAATATATGGCATGTTGCATTAGATAATAATAGTTATTATGGAAACTACGGTATTTATGCAAATGGACTTTTAGTAGAATCGACTAGCAAGCGTTATTTGAAAGAATTATCTGGAATGAAATTGATATAATTCGTCAAACTATAAAATCTTTAGTTGTTTACTAATGTATAATGGAAAACACAATTACTAGGATTGCGGATTTGCCTTTAGATAATAATATGCAGATGTCTAATTCTTATTCCCCAATGATTACTAGTCAGGCACCAAATCGCCTGGACCCTATACAAGAACAAGCAAATAATTATATGCCTATTAATATCCATCCGAATCCATATGGAATCTCTGCTCAAAATCCTATTATGTCACCGCCTCAACAACCCAATATTTCACAAAAACAACAATTACAACAACCACAAAATTATTTACCGCCTCAACAAAACATCTCATTATCTGAAGAACAACAATACCAATTGCAAAACATGAGTCACCAACGCTTACCATCACGTGATATTCCGCGTGATGAAATGTCGCACACTCACGATGAACAAATTAAACCAAACTATATTCCAAAATCAAATATTTCTAGCGATTATGTTCGCGATTATGAGGATATGACAGAAAAAAATAGGATAGAATATGAAAAAAAGAAGAAGGAGAGTAATCGTATCGATAACTTTTTGAGTGAATTCCAGACTCCGCTTTTTGTTGCTATTTTGTTCTTCTTTTTTCAGCTGCCTATAATCAATCAGACGTTTTTTAAACCCATTTCATTTTTATCGCTGTATAATTTAGATGGCAATTTCAATTTCTATGGGCTATTTTTGAAGAGCCTGTTGTTTGGTTCAGTCTATTATAGTGTATTTAAGATTATAAACTTTATGGTAGAGTTATAACCTGTTTAGAGTTGTAACAATTGGAATCAAATTATAATATTTGCAAATAGAAATAAATACATATCTAGTTATAATTATATATGTATTTTAAATCCGTGGTGGTTTTATTACTATTTTTAGGGCGTTGCATAAGCCATACAAATATAATAAAACTCCAACCTAACCATACTGTCAGCATCGACAATAATTCCACACGGGAATTAAAGTTTAAAAAACTAAAACGCATTGTTCGCGTTGTTGCTAAAGTTGCTGCTGTTGCCGCAACCGGCGGGGCTGCTGCTGGGTTAATTGCCAAGTCTGCTGCTGTAAAAATTAAGGTGGCTGCAGCGATAGCTCAGAGATTAGCAGCTGAAAAGAAGAAACGTGCTGCCGCTGGGTTAAAACATTTAAAGGTTAAGCCGTTTCCAAAGTTAAAAGGTGCGGTGGCCAATGTTAAAACAAAGGTTGCCAATGTTAAAACAAAGGTTGCCAATATTAAAACAAAGGTGGCCAATGTTAAAACAAAGGTGGCCAATGTTAAAACAAAGGTTGCCAATGTTAAAACAAAGGTTGCCAATGTTAAAACAAAGACTCCGAAAACAATATGTTCGAATATTTTTGATAAACTTGCTGTAAAAGTAAATAATGTTACTAGACATATAGCAGATAATGCAGTTAATAAAGGCAGAGACTGGTTAAAACGAAATGTTGGTGGAGATGGGCCATGTACTGGAGCGAGTCCAACTCCTAAAATAAACAAACAACCTAAATCTAAGACAAGAAATAGCAAACCTAAGCCGACCAAGGGAAAACCTAAGCCAGGCA
>Ga0136644_10002068_pt1 | contig 15544 bp, 12 predicted proteins | sample C_130820_EF_Meta_FD_94780 | JGI IMG/M metagenome (GOLD analysis project Ga0136644, IMG submission 94780) | Freshwater microbial communities from Lake Croche, Canada to study carbon cycling - C_130820_EF_MetaG (v2) (version 2) | ecosystem: Environmental > Aquatic > Freshwater > Lake | place... | reverse complement strand
TAGACCATTTCGCGGGGCAAGCCCAGGGCCACACCCAGTTCACGTACTTCGTCCTTGAAGAGTTCGCGCAGGGGTTCGAGCAACTTCAGCCCCAGTTGCTCGGGCAAGCCGCCCACGTTGTGGTGACTCTTGATGACCACGGCTTTTTTGCTTTTGGCGCCGCCACTTTCGATCACGTCGGGGTAAATCGTGCCTTGGGCCAGGAACGTCGCGCCTTTGACGGCGCGATTTCCATCCTCGCCTTCATGGCCACCATCCGCTTTGAGTTTGGCCGCTTGTTCCTTGAACACATCCACAAACAAACCACCAATGATTTTGCGCTTGGCTTCGGGCTCGCTGACGCCCGCTAATTTGCCCAAGAACAAATCGCTGGCATCGACGCGGATGACTTTCGCGTGCAGCTTGCCGACAAACATTTCCATGACCATGTCGCCTTCATTCAGGCGCAGAAGGCCGTGGTCGACAAACACGCAGGTCAGCTGATCTCCAATGGCGCGGTGAATCAATGCGGCAGCCACCGACGAATCCACGCCGCCGGACAGACCCAGGATGACTTCTTCGTCACCCACTTGCTCGCGGATTTTGGCCACTGCTTCTTCGATGTAGTCGCCCATGATCCAGTCAGGGCGGGCTTGGCAAATATCGAGCACGAAGCGGTTGAGCAGCGCCTGGCCCTGCACGGTGTGCGTGACTTCGGGGTGGAATTGCACCGCATAAAACTTACGCGCTTCGTCGGCCATGCCCGCAATCGGGCAAGCCGGGGTCGAGGCCATGACCTTGAAGCCTTCAGGCAGCTGTGTGACTTTGTCGCCGTGGCTCATCCAGACCTTGAGCATGCCGTGGCCTTCGGCCGTGGCGAAGTCTTCAATGCCCTTGAGCAGCTCGGTGTGGCCATGGGCGCGGACTTCGGCGTAGCCGAACTCGCGCGTGGTGCCCGCCTCCACCTTGCCGCCGAGTTGCTCGGCCATGGTCTGCATGCCGTAACAAATGCCCAAGACCGGCAAGCCCAACTCAAACACGGCGTCGGGTGCGCGGTCGTCTACTTCGTACACGCTGGCGTGCGAGCCCGACAGGATGATGCCTTTGAGGTTGCCGTCTTGGGCGTAGTCCCGCACCCAGTCGCTGCTCACATCGCAAGGATGCACTTCGCAAAACACATGCGCTTCGCGCACACGGCGGGCGATGAGCTGGGTGACTTGCGAGCCGAAGTCGAGGATCAGGATCTTGGAGTGCTGCATCGTTCAGTCGGCCCGGTAGTTCGGGGCTTCTTTGGTGATCTGTACGTCGTGGACGTGGCTTTCGCGGATACCCGCAGCTGTTATTTCCACAAACTGTGATTCGTTGTGCATGGCCTCGATGGTTGCGCAGCCACAATAACCCATGCTGGCGCGCAAGCCACCTGCCATTTGGTAAATGATGGACACCACCGAGCCTTTGTAGGGCACTCGGCCTTCAATGCCTTCGGGGACCAGTTTGTCGGCGTTGGGGTTGCCGGTGCTGGACTCTTGGAAATAACGGTCCGCACTGCCCTGCTGCATGGCACCAATCGAGCCCATGCCGCGGTAGCTTTTGTAACTACGGCCTTGGAACAGCACGATTTCGCCAGGTGCTTCCTCGGTGCCCGCGAACATGCCGCCCATCATCACCGTGCCCGCACCGGCGGCAATCGCCTTGGCGATGTCGCCGCTGTAGCGGATGCCGCCGTCAGCGATCAGCGGCACGCCAGTGCCTTTGAGGGCCGTGGCCACGCTGTCCACCGCCATGATTTGCGGCACGCCCACGCCCGCCACGATGCGGGTGGTGCAGATGGAACCCGGGCCAATGCCCACCTTGACTGCGTCGGCTCCGGCTTCAACCAAAGCTAAAGCGGCAGCGCCGGTCGCTATGTTGCCGCCAATCACTTCGATGTGCGGGTAGTTTTGCTTGACCCAACGCACGCGATCGATCACCCCTTTGCTGTGGCCATGCGCGGTGTCGACGACGATGGCGTCCACGCCTGCGCGGGCAAGCGCTTCGACGCGCTCTTCGGTGCCCTCGCCCACGCCCACAGCCGCGCCCACGCGCAGTTTGCCTGCACCGTCGCGAGCTGCATTGGGAAAGTTCAGCTGTTTGGTGATGTCTTTGACGGTGATCAGGCCCTTGAGTTCAAAAGCGTCGTTGATGACCAGCAGGCGTTCGAGTTTGTGTTTATTGAGCAGGTGCTTGGCTTGCTCAGGCGTCGTGCCTTCGGGCACAGTGATCAAACGATCACGCGGCGTCATGATCTCACTGACCTTTTGGTCGTAGCGGGTTTCAAAGCGCAAGTCACGTCCCGTGACAATGCCGACCACCTTGCGTCCGTCGCAGACTGGAAAGCCCGAAACACCCAACTCATCCGACAGGGCCATGACTTGGCGCACGGTGGTGTCGGGGGTGATAACAACCGGATCGCGCAAGACGCCGGATTCATAGCGCTTAACCTTGGCCACCTGAGCGGCTTGTTCTTGCGCGGTGAGATTTTTGTGCACGATGCCGATGCCGCCTTCTTGCGCGATGGCGATGGCCAGTCGCGCTTCTGTGACCGTGTCCATGGCGGCAGATACCAGGGGCAAGTTCAGGCGGATGTTGCGGGTGAATTGAGTGGCAAGGCAGGCGTCCTTGGGCAGGACTTGAGAGTATGCGGGCACCAACAATACATCGTCGAAGGTGAGCGCTTTTCCAATTAGGCGCATGGGCTGGAGCTCCAAAAAAACGATTGTACCCGCCTTGAAGATCAGCTCAACGCATCATCCTCAAAGTGAACAGTCGCATCTCTAAAACCAACAGAAGTCAGGATTTCAATAACCCGGAACCGATCCTGGTCTGCGGTGAGCAAACAAACCGGACCGCTTTGCCCCCTGTCGCTTGAAGCGCTGTCTTCTGGCTACTTTGGGGTCGACCAGCAGCGGACGGTAACACTCTAGTCGATCACCTTGTCGCAGCATGTCAGTCGGCTCAGACAGGCGGCCCCACACACCAAAATGTTCGATTTGCTCAGGTAATAAATGGAGTTGCTGCTGGATGAAAACAAGCGCATTGCCAATGGAAGTGCCATCGGCAAAATCAAAGGGAAATTCCAACACTTGCTGCGCTTTCGGGCTGTAGCAGAAGGTGACATGAATCCGCCCCGACATTCAGTCATGACTCCCGTATACCTGTTCCGCCCGCTTCACAAAAGCATCGACCAGCGTAGCGGCGATTCTGTCGAAAATAGGCCCTACCAAGGCAGCCAAAGCGGCGTTGGAAAAACCATAATCCAATAAAAGCTCGACTTTACAAGCACGCTGCGAGCCATCACCCACAGGGCTGAAGCGCCAAGCGCCTTCCAACTGTGAAAAGGGGCCTTTGACCAAATTCATTTTCACCTCACGTCCGGGTATGTTGAGATTGCGTGTGGTGAAAACTTGCTTCACACCGGCCATGCTGATACCCACTTCAGCGAGCATGCCGTTTTCATCTGACTCCAACACTTGCGCTTTGTTACACCAAGGCAAAAAATCCGGATACCGCGCGACATCGGTCACAAGACTGAACATTTCTTCGCAGGAATACCAGATGAGGACGGATTTTTGAATATTCTTCATACAATGCTTTGTGGTTCCGATTGTAATTTCCATGCGCGTCATGGTTTGCTTTTTCATTTGTTTTCTGGCTTCAAGCCCTTACATGCCCTTCATGGCTACAAATAACAAAAAAACACCAGACGGAAAGTCGCCCGTCATTGCCGAAAATAAAAAAGCATTTTTCAATTATTTTTTTGAAGAGCGGTACGAGGCTGGCATGGTGCTAGAGGGATGGGAAGTCAAGTCCGTGCGTGAAGGCAAAGTTCAACTCACCGATGGTTACGTTGTTATACGCAACGGTGAAATGTTCATCATTGGTGTTCTGATCAATGCACTGAGAACCGCATCGACGCACATCAACCCTGAAACGGGGCGCACCCGCAAGCTCTTGCTTAAAAAAGATGAGATCAAAAGACTCACCGGCAAAATCGAGCAAAAAGGCTTTACCTTGGTCCCGATCAATTTGCACTGGAAAAATGGACGGGTCAAGTGTGAAATCGGTTTAGGCAAAGGCAAAGCTGAACACGATAAACGCGACACGATCAAAGACCGTGAAGGCAAGCGCGAGGTTGAGCGCGCCATGAAAGTGCACAACCGCTAGTAAAGACCTCAGCCCAGCTGGGCCAAGGGATGGTGCTCGGCTGACCAAGGTGAAACGAAGAAGGCCTCTACTTCGTTCGCATCGACTTCTTCAATGCGCCCAGGCTTCCAACTTGGGGTGTGATCCTTGTCTATTGCCAGCGCACGAATTCCTTCTACGGTTTCGCTGTCTGAGATCGGTCGCAGATAAAAACAGTGGTGAACCATATCGCGCTCCATGCGCAAATCATCGGCCAAGCCCATGCGACGAGCTTTGCGTATTTGCGCCAAGACCACATGCAACATCAAAGGCGATTTGCGCCTCAAGACCTTTGCGGTCGCTTGCGACCACTCATCCGAGGCCGTCTCCAGAGCTTGGATCATTTGCAACACAGTCGTTTTGGTGAATACCTTGTCTATCTGGGCCAGAGCAGGCACAACAGGAGCCTCTGCTCGTGAAAACTGACTGGTGACCCAATGCTCGACCGCTTGACCTGTTTCAAAAGGGGTCGAAATCAAGGTTTGCCAAATATTAGGCAAGCGACCTGACTCCATAAAGCCATCCGCCAGGTTGACCGCCAAAGCCTGCGCACCCAGCAGAATATGACCAGTCAGGCCCAAATACTCCCCCATGGCACCTCGGCATCGACTCAAAAAATAGCCACCCCCCACGTCTGGAAACAAGCCAATGTGTGTCTCTGGCATGGCCATTTGGGTCCGCTCTGTCACGACCCGCAAACTGGCCCCTTGAGAGATGCCCATTCCCCCACCCATCACAATGCCGTCCATGAAAGCGATGTAGGGCTTGGTGTAGGTGTGGATCAGGTGGTTCAGCGCGTACTCTTCGGTGAAAAAGTCGTTCAATGCACTGTCGCCGGCCGAAGCGGCCTGATGAAAGAAACGAATATCACCTCCTGCACAAAAAGAACCAAATGGCCCTTCTTTGCCCTGCCCCCGAATCACAACGGCCAATATGTCGGGGTCTGATTTCCATTGAGACAAAGTTTGAGCCAAGGTTTTGACCATGTGCAAAGACAGGGCGTTCAAGGCTTTGGGGCGATTCAAAGTGATGCACCCCAGTCGGCCATGAACTTCAAATATCACTTCAGGGGTCATCTGTTCAGACATTACGCTGCCTCCAAGCAAGCAATTCATTCAATAACAAGGCCAACAGAACCACAAATCCGCCCCAAAGGGCCTGGACTGCTGGTTTTTCATTTGCCCCGAACCATGCCAAGGCAATCCCGAAAATGACTTCCAACAAGGCAAGCAGTGAAACTTCGGCTGCTCGCAAAACTTGGGCGCACACCACCGACAAAACACAGGGCACAGCGAGTTGAAACAAACCCAAAAAAGCCAACCATTGAATATCCGCGGATGTGGCCTGAAAAGGCACAGCCCAAGGCAAAGTCACCAGAGTGGACAACATCGCTCCCAACAGCACTGAGGGCACTAAATCCAAATCAAGACCTTGAGAATGGCTGCGCTGCACCAAGTTCCATTGACATGCACCCGCCAGGGGCACCGCCATGGCCACGGTCACGCCAAGCCAAAACCCGTTCGAAGCGGTGTCAATTTGGCTTGCAAACATCCAACCGATACCCATCCCCGCCAATCCTACGGCGGCCCAAGTGCGTGCAGGCAACCGGTGCCCCGTAACGAGCCAAGATAACACAGCGGTCATCAAAGGCCCCAATGCCATGGTGATCAACACATTGGCAACGGCCGTCAAGGTCAATGCGACCATGAATGCGGTGAACATGATGGCCCAACAAACGCCAGAGAACCAAAAATAAGTACTGCGCCAGGGCATCCGCTTGAAGACGGACGCCCCTTGCCAGAGAGGCAAAATGACCAGCAGAGACACCACCGTGAAAAAACTTCGCCAAAAAGTGATTTCGAAACTGCTTGCGCTCTCCAACTGGCGAGTCACAACTCCCGCCATCGACCACAGGGCCGTCACAGCCACCATGACCATGACCGACAGCTTGTGACTGAGTGTCATTTCACACGCCGATTCGTCAGATCACCTGAATTGGATCACTTGTTGCGCTTGCGATCGCCTTCTTTCAAGTAACGCTTGCGCAGTCGAACACTTTTAGGCGTGATTTCGACCAACTCATCGTCCTCAATGAATTCGACACCGTACTCCAAAGTCAAGTCAATGGGCGGCGTGATTTTGATCGCATCTTCCTTGCCGGAGACGCGGAAGTTGGTCAGTTGTTTGGTACGCGTAGCGTTCACCACCAGGTCGTTGTCCCGGCTGTGGATCCCCACAATCATGCCTTCGTACACCGGGTCGTTCGCCTTGACGAACATGCGGCCACGGTCATCGAGCTTGCCCAGGGCGTAGGTGAAAATTTCACCATCGTCCATAGAGATCAGCACACCGTTTTTACGGCCGCCGATGTCACCCTTGTGGGGCTCATAGCCGTCAAAAATATTGGAGATCAGGCCAGAGCCACGGGTCAAGTTCAAGAACTCGTTGGTAAAACCAATCAAACCGCGCGCAGGAATTCGATATTCCAAACGGACACGGCCACGGCCATCCGGGTCCATGTTCACCAGCTCGCCTTTGCGCTCACCCAAGGCCTGCATCACGCCGCCTTGGTGGGTTTCTTCAATATCAGCTGTGACCATCTCGATGGGCTCATGACGCTCGCCTTGGATGTCACGGAAAAGAACCCGAGGCTTGGAAACGGCCAACTCATAACCTTCGCGGCGCATGTTTTCCAGCAAAATGGTCAGGTGCAGTTCGCCGCGGCCCATGACTTCAAAGATACCTTCTTCATTGGTTTCGTTGACGCGCAGCGCCACGTTGTGTTGAAGTTCTTTCTGCAGACGGTCCCAGATCTGACGGCTGGTCACGTACTTGCCTTCACGACCGGCCAAAGGCGAGGTGTTCACGCAGAAGTTCATGGTCAGTGTCGGCTCATCCACTTTCAGCATCGGCAGGGGTGAGGGATTGGACGGATCGGTCACGGTCACGCCGATGTTCAGATCGGCAATGCCATTGATCAAGACGATGTCCCCAGGGCCGGCTTGCGTGACTTGGACACGGTCCAGGCCCTGGAAGGTCAGCACCTGATTGACGCGACCTTTGATGGTCGAGCCGTCCGGGCCTTCCATGACGACCACATCCATGTTGGGTTTGATGGTGCCTTGGCTGATACGGCCCACGCCGATTCGGCCGACAAAGGTCGAGAAGTCAAGTGCCGAAATTTGCAATTGCAGCGGGGCTGCGGGGTCACCTGCATTGGGCTTGACGTGCTGGAGTACGGTGTTGAACAAGGCGGACATGTCAGGGCCCCACTGCTCGCCAGGCGCACCCTCTTCCATCGATGTCCAGCCGTTGATGCCGGACGCGTACACCACGGGAAAGTCCAGCTGCTCGTCGTTGGCACCGAGCTTGTCAAACAAATCAAAAGCGGCATTCACGACTTTGTCGGGATTGGCACCGGGCTTGTCGACCTTGTTAACCACCACGATGGGCTTGAGGCCCAAGGCCAAGGCCTTTTTGGTCACGAAACGCGTTTGAGGCATCGGGCCTTCTTGGGCATCGATCAGCAGCACCACGCCGTCGACCATGGACAAAGCGCGCTCGACTTCGCCGCCGAAGTCCGCGTGTCCAGGGGTGTCCACGATGTTGATGTGGGTGCCTTCCCAACTCACGGCGCAATTTTTGGCCAGAATGGTGATGCCACGCTCGCGTTCGATGGCATTGTTGTCCATCACGGTGTCAACGATTTTTTCGTGATCGGCAAAGGTGCCCGACTGACGCAGCAGTTGGTCCACCATGGTGGTTTTACCGTGGTCAACGTGGGCGATGATGGCGATGTTGCGAATTTGCTTGCTCATGCTTTTTTCCTTCATACCTGGCCAGCCCGGATGGGCGCGGCAGCAGGCTCTGCTTCTAAAATCTGTTGAATTTCTATGGGGCTCAACAATCGCCCGGGGATCAATTCACCGGCCTTGACATGCGCTGACCCCAGCAAGGCGCGAGGCGACTCGCCGTAAACAGCCACCTGCTCAAGATCCGGCCACTGGCCCATGCGGCGGACACCACTTAAGAAGCGTCCTGCATCATCGGGCTTTAACATGACAACCGTGTGAGAAGGCAGCAAACAGTCCACCGCCTTCAAGTGCGCTTGTCTTTCCTTGTCTGTCATGCCCTCCAAGGCTTGCAAACTGATGCACTCTGCAGCTTGAAAGGGACCGGTTTTGACGCGGCGCAAGGCACTCAAGTGAGCCCCACAACCCAAGGCTTCACCGATATCCTCACCCAATGTGCGAATATAGGTGCCCTTAGAGCAGTGCACCCGCAACGTCAAGAAAGGCGAGTCTCCAGCCAATTGCATGTCAAGCACAAGCAAGCTGTAGATCACGATGTGGCGAACTTCTCGTTCAAGCGTAACGCCCTGCCTTGCATATTCATACAGGGGTTTGCCATCGATTTTCAAGGCGCTGTGCATCGGCGGGACTTGACTGATGGGGCCAGTGAACAGGCTGATCACTTGACTGACGACCTCTGGGGTGCAGGTCACAACCCGTTCTTGAGTCACATCGCCCTCGGCATCGGCAGTCGTCGTTTTTTGACCTAAACGCAAAGTGGTTTCGTAAGTTTTGTCGGCATCCAAATGCTGCTGACTGAACTTGGTGGCCGCACCAAAACACAAGGGCAAGACGCCCGTTGCCAAAGGATCCAGCGTGCCGGTATGGCCCGCTTTTTCAGCGCGCAACAACCACTTGGCTTTTTGCAAAGCCTGGTTACTGGACAAACCCAGTGGTTTATCGAGCAACAGCACCCCGTGCACAGGGCGCCGTTGCACCCTGGTGCGCGGCACGTTCATTTCAGTCCTCGTTCTGGGAGCGTGAGGCCACGGCCTTGGAGATCAATGCATTCATGTCGGACGCACGTTCAGTCGTGCGGTCAAAAATAAAATGCAAAGTCGGTACCGTGTGGATATGCAGTCGCTTGAACAAGCCATTGCGCAAAAAACCAGCGGCTGCATTCAATCCCGTGGTTGTGTCCACGGGGTCGCCGGTAATGATGCTGAAATGCACTTTGGCATGCGCATAGTCCGGGGTGACCTCCACACCGCTCAGGGTGATCATGCCCACGCGGGGGTCTTTCAACTCCCGCGCGATCAGCTCGGCCAGATCCCTTTGGATCTGGTCGGCTACGCGGAAACCGCGATGGGGCAAATTGGAAGCTTTTCGGACCATGGTTTAGAGCGTACGTGCCACTTCTTTGACTTCGAAGAATTCCAACTGATCGCCAATGGCAATGTCGTTGTAGTTCTTGAGTTTGATACCGCACTCAAAGCCTTCTTTGACTTCGCGCACATCGTCTTTGAGGCGTTTGAGCGAGTCGATTTCGCCGGTGTAAATCACAATGTTCTCGCGCAACAAACGGAAGCGAGAGGAACGTGTCACAAAACCGGACGTGATCATGGAGCCGGCAACCGTTCCAATCTTCGATGCCACAAACACGGTGCGGATTTCAGCCGTACCTGTGATCTCTTCTTTTTGTTCGGGCGCCAACATACCGGACATGGCGGCTTTGAGTTCATCCACAGCGTCATAAATGATGTTGTAGTAATGAATATCAACGCCGTTGCCTTCAGCCAATTTACGGGCACCTGCATCAGCACGGACGTTGAAGCCGATGACAATGGCTTTGGAGGCGATGGCCAGGTTGATGTCCGACTCACTGATCGCACCCACAGCCACATACACCAACTGAACTTTGACTTCGTCGGTCGACAACTTGAGCAAAGATGAAGCCAGGGCTTCTTGAGAACCTTGCACGTCCGCTTTGATGATGATAGGCAAGTTTTTGACCTCGCCCGCTGAAATATCCGAGAACATGTTCTCCAATTTCGCAGCTTGTTGTTTGGCCAATTTGGTGTTGCGGAATTTACCTGCGCGGTAAGTGGCAATTTCACGGGCACGGCGCTCATCGTTGAGCACCATGAACTCGTCGCCGGCTTGCGGAACTTCAGTCAGACCCTGAATTTCTACAGGAATGGATGGGCCTGCCGCCTTGATGGACTTGCCGTTTTCATCCAACATGGCACGAACACGACCGAAGGTTTGACCGGCCAAAACCACGTCACCCGTCGACAAAGTGCCCGACTGAACCAAAATCGTGGCCACAGGGCCACGGCCCTTATCCAAACGCGCTTCAATCACCAAGCCTTTGGCAGCGGCTGCGATCGGCGCTTTCAATTCAAGCACTTCCGCTTGCAAAAGCACTTGCTCGAGTAAATCGTCAATGCCCATGCCTGTTTTGGCAGAGACAGAAACAAATGGGGACTCTCCCCCGAACTCTTCAGGCACCACTTCTTCTGAAATCAACTCCGCGCGAACACGTTCAATATTGGCGTCCGGCTTGTCCATTTTGTTGATGGCCACAACAATCGGCACACCGGCTGCTTTGGCGTGTTTGATCGCTTCTTTGGTTTGGGGCATCACACCGTCATCGCCTGCCACAACCAAGATCACGATGTCGGTGGCTTGGGCACCACGGGCTCGCATCGCGGTAAAGGCCTCGTGCCCAGGGGTGTCCAGGAATGAAATCATGCCTCGCGCAGTTTCAACGTGGTACGCGCCAATATGCTGGGTGATACCGCCCGCCTCACCTGAAGCTACTTTGGCGCGGCGAATGTAGTCAAGCAAAGATGTTTTGCCGTGATCCACGTGGCCCATCACGGTCACCACTGGCGCGCGTGATAACAAAGGCGCCTCTTGCAACGAGACCTCGTCGTCGGTAAAAGCTTCCGGGTCGTCCAAGGCGGCAACCACAGCGGTGTGTCCCATTTCTTCCACCACAATCATGGCGGTATCTTGGTCAAGCGGCTGGTTCATCGTGACCATCTGGCCCAGCTTCATCAAGTGCTTGATCACCTCACCCGCCTTGATGGCCATTTTGTGAGCCAACTCAGCCACCGTGATGGTTTCAGGCACGTGCACTTCCAACACACGGGTTTCAACAGGCGCAGCTGAAACGTGTTCTTCACGGTCACGCTCGTTACCGCGGCGGTTTTTAGGTCCACCGCGCCAGTTATTGCGACCCACGCCGCCACTCGTGTCACCTCGCGTCGGAATGGCCTTCTTTTTGGCCGGATCGCCCGCCCAACTCGAGGACAGTTTGGCCGATTTGACCTCTTTATTGGCGCTGGGCTCAGATGTGCCAGATGCCGGCGCAGGCTTTACAACCGTCTTACTTCCGGCGGCCGGTGTATTGGCGGGTTTGTGCAGAGTGCCTTTTGTCGCCGCTTTGGCTTCAAGCTTTGGCTCCTCTTTTTTGGCCACCAGTACTTTTTTCGGCGCATTCATCATGGCCCGAATCGCTTCCGCCTCGGCCATGGCTTTGCTTCGTCGATCGTTCAAATCCAAAGCACGCGCAGCTTCGTCATCTGATTTGAGTTTGGACTCTGCAGCCGCTTTATCGATGATGGCTTGTTTCGCGGCCTTGACAGCGGCCTCTTCGGCTGCTCTGAGATCAGCCTGCGCCTTGGCCTTGTCTTTGGCTTCCTGCTCTGCTGCTGCGGTCGCTTGGCGGGCAATAGAAGGGTCCACAGGACGTGCCGCCGCATTGATGGCGGCGGCTTCGGAAGCCGCAGCCGCCGCTTTGGCTGCACGCAACGCTGCAGCTTCTTGCGGAGGGATGACTTCAACGCTTTCAACAGCAGATTTTGCAGCTTGTTGGGCTTGGAGTTTTTGCTCTTGAGCCTCCGCATCGGCGCGAGCTTGAGACTCTTTAGCCTCTTGCGCTTCTCGTTGGCGACGCTTTTCAATCAACTCTTCTTCTTGACGGCGAAGCAACTCGATCTGGCGGCGTGCCTCTTCTTCTCGCTTGGCCAACTCTGCGAGGTCCATGACCGGCTCGTGCTGTTCCGGCTCCAAAGACTCAGGCAATGCCAACTCATCATCGCGCTTGATAAAAGTGCGTTTTTTACGGACTTCCACTTGAATCGTACGCGCCCTGCCAGTGGCATCCGCTTGCTTGATTTCACTGGTGGACTTTTTAACCAAGGTAATTTTTTTTCGTTCACCCGAGACAGTGCCGTGACTGGCTTGCAAAAAGGTGAGTAATTTTTGCTTGTCAGCTTCTGATAAGGCATCAGAAGGCAATGACTTTTTTACACCCGCAGAGCGCAATTGCTCTAACACCGTATCGGTTGATTTCTTGAGTTCGCTGGCGAACTCGGCGACAGTATTCATGGACATATTATGTTCATACCTCCATCAGTTTGAAGCTTCGCCAGTGAACCAATGTTCGCGGGCTTTCATGATCAAGGTGGTGGCATCTTCGGCGGTTTGGCCGGTGATATCGGTGAGTTCGTCGGTGGCCAAATCGGCCAGATCATCGCGGGTTTGAATCCCCGCCTCGTTCAACTTGCCAATCAGTTCGGCAGTCAAACCTTCCAGATCGCGCAGATCTTGCGAGACACCTTCAACGCTCTCTTCACGAACGATTTCCATGGTCAACAAAACGTCCTTGGCGCGCGAGCGCAGTTCATTGACCGTGTCTTCGTCAAAGCTTTCAATTTCAAACATTTCTTGGAGCGGTACATAGGCCACTTCCTCCAGGCTGGTAAAGCCTTCTTCAATCAAAATATCAGCAATTTCTTGGTCCACATCCAGTTTGGCCATGAACAACTCACGAATTCCTGTCGTCTCTTCGGCTTGTTTCTGGGCTGACTCGGCGGCGTCCATGATGTTGATTTTCCAGCCCGTCAAATCAGAGGCCAAGCGGACGTTTTGACCGCCTCGACCGATGGCAATGGCCAGATTTTCTTCGTCAACGACCACATCCATGGCGTGTTTTTCTTCGTCGACAACAATGGATTGCACATTAGCAGGTGCCAGGGCACCGATCACAAATTGCGCAGGATCTTCACTCCACAACACAATGTCAACACGCTCACCGGCCAATTCGTTGGTCACGCTGTTCACGCGCGTACCGCGAACTCCGACGCAGGTGCCAATGGGATCGACGCGTTTGTCATGCGACAAAACCGCAATTTTGGCGCGGGAGCCGGCATCGCGGGCGCAAGACTTGATCTCCAGGAGTCCCTGTTCAATTTCGGGCACTTCAGCCCGGAACAATTCGATCATGAACTCAGGTGACGAGCGCGACAGCACAATCGGTGCACCTCGTAAGGTCAAATCGACCTCCATGATCATGGCGCGAACGCGATCCCCATTGCGTAAGTTCTCTTTAGGAATCATCTCGCTTCGGCGCAGGCGTCCTTCGACGCGCCCAGCTTCCACAATGATGTCGCCTTTGTCCATGCGCTTGACCGTGCCGACCAGAATCTTTTCGCCACGCGACATGAAGTCATTCAAGAGCATCTCGCGTTCAGCGTCTCGAATTTTTTGCAAGATCACTTGCTTGGCGACCATCGCACCAATTCGGCCAATCGTCAGGGACTCCACCGACTCTTCGATGTACTCGTCAACTTCGATATCCGGAATTTGTTCAATGGCTTCGAACAACAAAATTTCCTGATCAGGCAATTGCAAACCCGCCTCATCCGGCACCACATGCCAACGGCGGAAAGTTTCGTAATTGCCGTTGTCACGGTCAATGGCCACGCGAATGTCCACATCACCTTCGTGAAGCTTTTTGGTCGCTTGAGCCAAGGCCAACTCGACGGCGCCAAAAACAACATCTCTTTCCACGTTTTTTTCACGTGATATTGCTTCTACAAGCATCAACATTTCGCGATTCATGCCACTACTCTCCTGTATCTGTTGAAAAGGCCTGCAAGCTGATACCGCAAGCCAAAACCATCATTCTTGCGCCGGTATTTCAACCGGCACCTTGGGCCGACGCCCCTTGAAATCCACAACTGGCGCCAACCGTGCTTCGCGCAATTCATCGCGCGTAAAGCCCAGCGCTTGCAAAGGCGGCAACACGCGCTTCTTGCTCACGCGCTGCCCCGGTTTAACTTCAGGTGCATCGCTCCAAACAATTTGCCATTGGACCGGCGCATCAGAAAGCGCCGCCTCAGCAGTGCCTTCCAGATACTCCAAAGTGCCACGAAACTTTTTGCGGGTCACATTGACCCAACCTGCTCCAGCGTCCCCGATGGGCTCTTTGAGCGTGATGTCAATCAATTGGCCGACAAAACGCTTGAAGTCAGTGTCGTTGCGCAAAGGTCGATCGATCCCAGGCGATGAAATCTCCAAGCGGTTGTATTCAACGCCATCGACTTCCAACGAAAACTGCAATTGCCGATTGACCTTTTCACAGTCCTCCACGGTAATGGAAGGCTCTGAACCTTCTTGCCAAGGCCAGTCGATGGTGATGCGCAAAAGGCCGCCAGCAGAGCGCTCTATCTCTACCAGGTCGTAACCCAAACCGGTTACGGTTTCCTCAACAATCTGCTGTAACGCCACGCTTTTTAGGACTTTTCTGAAGGTTTAGACAATGTAGCGACCAAAAAAAACGGGCGGTGAAAACCCGCCCGTTTGGTCGTGAAGCTCGCATTGTAATCCATAAATGCTTGATTTGGAAAGGATTTACCCTTTTGAAACAAGAGAAAACAGGTCTGTCAGTACCAAACGCTGGCCAATGCCAAATGCTGTCAAACCGACTGCACAATGAGCCTGCATCTGCTTGAGAAACGCCGTGTCAAAATAGAAGGCTCACAAGCTTTTAAAGAGACACCATGGGCTTTCTTTCTGGTAAAAAATTACTCATCACTGGCGTGCTTTCCAACCGTTCCATTGCCTATGGCATTGCCAGGGCTTGCCATGCGCAAGGAGCGGAACTGGCCTTCAGCTATGTTGGCGAACGGTTCAAAGACCGCATCACCGAGTTTGCCGCTGACTTTGACTCCAAGTTGATCTTTGACTGTGACGTGGGTGACGACGCCCAGATAGAAAAACTGTTCACTGATCTGTCTGTCCATTGGCCTCAGTTTGATGGTTTGGTGCACGCCATTGGATTTGCACCACGGGATGCCATTTCAGGTGACTTTCTAGAGGGCTTGAGTCGTGAGGGCTACAAAATTGCGCACGATATCAGCGCCTACAGCTTTCCTGCCCTGGCGAAAGCGGCCCTCCCCTTTTTGCGCGAGAACGCATCCTTGTTGACACTGTCTTATCTGGGTGCCCTCAAGGTCGTGCCCAACTACAACACCATGGGTTTGGCCAAGGCCAGCTTAGAAGCGTCTGTTCGTTACCTTGCAGAGTCCTTAGGCCCGAAGAAAATGCGCGTCAATGGCATCAGCGCGGGTCCGATCAAAACTTTGGCGGCCAGCGGCATCAAGGATTTCGGCAAAATCTTAAGTGCCGTTGCACAAAAAGCCCCTATCCGCCGCAACGTGACCATTGACGACGTGGGGAACGTGGCCGCCTTTTTGCTG
>Ga0136644_10002065_pt1 | contig 15563 bp, 9 predicted proteins | sample C_130820_EF_Meta_FD_94780 | JGI IMG/M metagenome (GOLD analysis project Ga0136644, IMG submission 94780) | Freshwater microbial communities from Lake Croche, Canada to study carbon cycling - C_130820_EF_MetaG (v2) (version 2) | ecosystem: Environmental > Aquatic > Freshwater > Lake | place: Lake... | reverse complement strand
TGGCGATCACCTCCCGAGCATACGGCACCCACCCGCCGGTCTCGTCCCAATGAGCGAACCGAAATGGATGTGGATAATTCAACTCCTTCACCATCTCGGCCCTAGCCATTTCAGCCGTGCCCCCCAGATGCACGACCAACTTTTCCCAGTGGGCACGAAACCCATCAGACTCCGGATCGATGATCAGTTCTGGATTCCAAGGGTCTTTGGATTCCATTCCTAAAATAGATTTAGCAGAAGCAGCGTCTTCTCTACTCTTCTCTTTTTTACTCTGATCTTCTTTGCTCTGCTCTTCTTGGTGGATTTTTGGCAACACATGCTCAACTCCCGGTGCGTTTCCGTGTGGCGCGTTTTCAACACTTGCTGTCTTTTCAGGGGCACTTGTTGAACACCCATTCAAAAGTGTTGAAACGTCATTTACCGCATCCGGAGCAACCAACGCCTTTTTCCGCACCTCCGCCGATGTCTTGCCCGCCTTTTTCCGCTTTTCGACAAGCTCCTGCTGATGCTCGAAATCATCCGCTGCGATTGGCACAAACCACACTTCTTGCCCCTGCCCATCCCGCTCAAGACGGACGAGACCTTCCTCGGCCAATTCCGCCAAGGCACGCTCCGCCCATTCGGTATCCCGGCGACAATCAAAAGCGATATCCTTCGGGCGCTTCGGTTTTCCATCCCCCCGATGTAAAAAGCCGTGAATTGGCGAAATCCCCGCATAGCACCGCAACCGCCAATAGAGCATTTGGGCACCATCCGAACACACCGCCAGGGCCGAATCAGAAATCGTGTCCTTATACTTCAACTTTCCCCAAAAATGATCACTAGCAGGCATAATTCTCCATTTCTCCAAAACCATTCGAAAAGAAGCGACTGACAATCTTAACCAGAAATACGGCAGGTACGGGCCAAGTATTCCAGGACATCGGACCGGCGAAATCGAACGCAACGCTCGCTGAGTTTGAAATAGGGAATTTTCCGGCGGGCCATGAGTGAATCGACGGTTCTCACCGAAACGCTGAGGATCCCCGCGACGGTGGGCTTATCGATGAGATCGGAATTATCGGACCAAGGCTGAACTTGGTTGTGATTCATTTTCATAATGTAGCTGACTATTTGTGTTTCTTGTTACGCCAAGCTCGCAGTGAGCGTGCAGATGGCGCTTGTTCGTGAAATAGCAGCTCGCAATGATGCCCCAAACTGTTGATTTCCAATCTTACCCGATCTGCCCCATTCTACCCTAACTTCCCGAAAGGATTTTGGATAAGCCTGACAGAATCTAAGAAAGGATTCCTCGGTCGGACCGTAGAGCGGGGTGCTCCACTCCTTACCGGAGATCAAAAGAGTCGCGGTCGGGTATTGGCCGCAAGCCTCAAGCGGCGACCGGCAGAGGGAGAATCTTGGCTTGGCCGGGCACTGGTTTGACGGCGAACCATGCCTTGCCCTGGGCTTCGGTGACGAGGGCCTTGTAATGGCGCTCAATCATGATGGCGCTATTGCCCGCTTCCTTTGCCACCCGGTTGACATCGTGCTCGGTGGCCAAGCGGTAGGAGCAAAAGGAGTGGCGAAGGCCGTTGTCGACCCACTTGACCCCAGCCTTGGCTGCTGTGCGGACCATGCGGTGATTCATGGCGCGGTCGGTCGGGGCTGGGCTTACCAAGCCAGTGGCACCGGAGTAATCGGCCAGCCATAGGGCAAGGTTTTCGGTGATGGGGGCCAAGCGTCGCGTCTTGGTCTTGGCGTCTTTTTGGTCAATCTCGATGCACCGTTCGGACAGTTTCACGTTGTCCCAAGTGATGCGGGAGAGCTCGGCGGTGCGAAGGCCTGCAAAGGCTCCTATCGCCAGAATGGGCAGGATGTCCCGGGGTGCGGCTTCCAGGATGCTGCGGATTTCTTCGGGGGTGAAGATTCCTGTTTTGACGACTTCGGCCTTGGGCATCTCCATTTCGGCGATGTCGTCGAGGTGGTCCGCCGTGATGTAGCGCTGGCGACGGGCAAAGTGAAAGAGGCTGGTGATGATGCGTTGATGGTTTCGGCGGGTGCGTTTCTTGAGTGCGACCTTTTTCGCGTCGGTCAAGTTCATCAGGTACTCGCGAAGCATGGCCCGGGTGACTTGGCTAATCGGCGCTTGGAAGGCACCGGCAAAGCGTTCCAGACGGTCTTCCAGGTCGCGAAGATGGACGTCGCTGCATCCATGCTCCCGGCGGTCGGCAATGAATTCGGCCACGACTTCCGAAACCGTCTTGGTCGGGGCTGCCGATTGATTGCGACGGGCAAAATCGGCGACGGCTTCGATGAGGGAGGTACCGGGTGGAAGTTTGGCCAGAGCCTCGGCGTATTGAGCGACAGCGATATTAAGGGAGACTCCGTAGGGCTTGAGGAGGTCGAGTGCCTGAAGGTAGTTGGCCCGGTCTGCGTTGGTCAGCTTGACGGCTTCAACCTGCCCGTTGGCAAGCTGGGTGGCGGTGTCCTCGGCGAGCTTTCGGGCGGTGACCCAGTCTCCGCAGTTTCGCTTGACCCGTTTACCGGAGAGTTCGTGGTAGACGACCGCGAATTGGTCGTAGGTGTGCCCCTTGGCGGTGGTCGTTGAAACGTAAATTTTTACTCTGCATGAGCCACGGACAACCGTCACAGGTTTGCCCTTTGTGGGTACGGAAGAGGAAGAACTCATGGGGATTTTGTACCCAACCCGTACCCAACAGTCAACCACCCTTCAAATATGGCGCAAAAATGGTGGAGGCGGCGGGAGTTGAACCCGCGTCCTTGGCAAGCTTGCTTGCAACGAACTACATGCTTAGTGAATCGTATGTTTTCTACGGAACCGTGACGGATTCACGGCGACCGGTTCCGCCTAGTTCGCATGAAATCGACGGCCATCGTCGCGCGATCTCCGCCGATGACCCAGCCTGCTAAATGCGTTCACTCCCGCCAGCAGACATCACAGGGTGAACGTCACGGCGCTTTAGGCCGCGAGAGCCAACTCTTCGTTAGCAATCAATGTTTTGACCCGATTTTTTACGAGGCCAACGGATCGTCCTCGGCATGCCGTCGCAGGCAGGCTTCCCAAGTCGAAACCAGTACGCCCCCACCTACGCTGACTGTATCAAGGTCGGTCGTTGAGGCTTGAAGTCAAACCCAGTCGCGCTCCCATCGGTCGTAAAACCCAGGGGTGCTCTCCCAATTGCCTCGGTTGGATCGTTAACGTACGGTCAAAATCCAATGGGGAACTTGCCGGAACGCGTCCCTCCGAACGATACGGCCGGCCATGGTTGAATTTCGAAGCAAGCCTCTGACGCCCACCGGAAGCCAAATGGAAAAAGGTCTAGGACCTCGAAACCAGAACCGGAGTCCTGACTGGGTGCCGAACCGAAACCAGCAGAAGCCAAAAGCAGCCGATCATAGCCCCATCGGAGGGCCGAAGGCCGGACAACGGACCACAGCAAAACCATCGCAGGGCCACCCGGAAGTGGCGGAAGGGGAGGGATTTGAACCCCCGGTAGGTTTTATCCTACGCCTGATTTCGAGTCAGGTGCCTTAAACCACTCAGCCACCCTTCCTTCGTTCTGCCTGTCTGACTGTCGACTTGTTCGCCCTCCCACCCGAACGTGATCCTGACACGACCCGTCTTCGGAGAAAAACAAACCAACGGCCTTCGCCCGAAAGCAAACGCCGGTCGTGAATTATTACCCTCCACACCGCCTTCGCGGCAAGTCAAAAGGCAGGAGTTTACGGAGGGTGCCGTCCGGAATTACGGTGGGGAGCGTCCTTTTGCGGCCAAGCCGGAAGGTGTTGTCGACCGGAAGCCGCCGCCATTGGCCCCTTCCACTCCAGTCTGTCGGGCAAGCGGAGGAGAATTTGATTCCTTACTTGTTTTCCTTACTTTTTAGTCGTGACGACAACAATTACTTCCAAGGGTCAGATTACCATACCGCTGAAGCTGCGGCAGCGTCTTCACCTGAATCCCGGAGACCGACTTGAGTTTGACGAAACGGCCCCATTTCTTACTGCCCGTCGAGCCGTTGATCGCAAGGACTGGGACAGCACCGTAGAAGCCTGGCAAAAGGCGGCAGCGGGTTCCTTGATTGGGCATCCGTGGGAAAAGGTTCCGTCCACCCAACTGATTGATGATTTGCGCGGAGGTCCCGTCGACCCAAGTGACCGGGAGCCAGTGCCATGATCACCGCCCTCGATTCATCGGTCTTGTGGTCCATCATTCGCAGTGAACCGAACGCAAAACTCTGGCTTGAAAAATTGATTGCTGCGGCTGCAGAAGGCCCCCTCGTCATCAGTCCCATTGCTTTCGCCGAGCTTTCTCCATCCACGTGCAGCGCATCGCAGTTGCTCGAATTCCTGGATCGACTCGCCATCCGTTACGAACCGATATCTGCCGCCTCCGCGCACCTCGCAGGATCCATCTTCAAACAATACCGACGAGCCGGCGGTCCGCGTCAGCATTTGGTTCCCGATTTTCTGATCGCTGCCCATGCGCAATGTCAGGCCAACCGCCTCGCGTCCACGGATCGCGGTTACCTCAGAAAGTGGTTCCCTGATTTGACCATTTTAACGGCCACCGCCCCGCCATCCCCGCCCGAGGTTTCACCCCGGATCTGACCCGTCGCCACCAACAGAAAAGTCGGCGATTCAGCAGCATCCCACGCGTCAGGCTCCCGGAATAGGCCGAATACAATTTGCGAAACTGGCGTGATTCGAACGCCCGCGGCTCGCCAGGAGCATCAACCTACCGATGTTGCCGTTGTTCCAAGGTTGCCATTGAATCGGGTGGTCCTTTTTGGTTGTTTTGGTTCTGTTTCCGCAGACGGCGCTGAGGGTGACATCCGATAGGGGAAAGACCCCATGGGTCGGTCAACCCGATGACCTACTCTTACTTATTCGGAGAGGCTCCATGGGGCTAAGCCGGAGCCTGTTGCTGATGGCGGTCGATTCATTCGACTCCCGAACGTGGGCCTTCCGCCCTACCCCCTTGAGAGGATCCCGAGAAGAAAAAGCCCCATGATTGCACTCAACCCATCCTCAACCGGATTAACAAGCCCCTACCTCGAGTCCTCCCAACGCCGAGGTTTCCCCAACAACCAGCTGGTCAGGACTGGGATGGTCCTGGGCTTTGCCTTGGGCCGGAGCGCGCTTCTCATTGCCGCCGGGCCGGCCCCCGTCGACCTGGGGTCGACTGCCCATTTTACCGTCCTCGCAGGCGCCGCCATCACGTCGACGGGTGGCGGGTTCATTCATGGCGACGTCGGTGCCAGTCCCATCAGCGCTTCAGCCATCCATCTGACTCAATCTCAAGTCATCGGGACGATCTACGCTGTTGATGCGGGCGGGCCTGCGGGATCTGTGATCGATGCCGCATTGTTAACTGCGGCAAAGGGCGATCTGACGACCGCCTTTAATGATGCCGCTGGGCGCACTCCCGTTCCGTCGGGCCCCTTCCTCAACCCCGGCATGGGAAATCTCGGTGGACTGAACCTTGTTCCCGGACTCTACAAGTTCACCGGCACGGCGATGATTGCCGGGTCGAATCTGACGCTCACCGGCGGGCCGGACGATGTCTGGATCTTCCAGATCGCCTCAAATCTAGACGTGGGTAGCACCGTTCAGGTGATTCTCGAGGGCGGTGCCAGGGCCCGAAATGTCTTCTGGCAGGTCGGTACATCCGCCACCCTTGGGACCTTCTCCACCTTTGTCGGGACGATTCTCGCCGACCAGGCCATCAGCATGAAGACCAGCAGTTCCTTGAACGGCCGGGCTCTGGCCTTCTCCGCTGGCATCACCTTCAACGGGACTGTTGGCACACTTCCTGAACCGAAGGTTCCGGACTTCACGCGCATCACCCGGGAGAACGATGGCTCCATCGCTCTGATGATCCGCACGACTCCTTATTTCCCCGTTGCCCTTCAGTCCACACCCACACTCTCCCCGGCGCTTTGGACGACCATCGCCAGCACCACTCCCTCGACGAGCCTGTGGTCGGTGACGGATACACACGCAACGGACATCGCCCCCCGGCGCTTCTATCGTGCGGTGATCAGCCCTTGAGGGTGAGACTTCAGAGGATTAGGGGAAAGGGCTTCAGCGGCGGGACGCTGCGGCCACTATCCGTGCCCCTTGAATACTTGAGGACACCGGCATACACACCAGTTGACGCGACGTTCTTCTGCCATATCTCTAGCGAAAGAAACCGTGTCGGCCCTGGGAACCCGGACGTCTAACGGAGGTCCAATCGATGCAAAACCTGATCGAGAGTCATTGATCAGCACTGTGCGCAGAGTGCGTCCGCGAGCAAGCCGGAAAATATTGTACCCAGCCACCTCAAGAGATTTCCCGATTTGGCCATTTTGACGGCTTCCAATATCACTTCCCGGCCTCCAATAGGACATCGGAGTTTTGGCTCCACGCCACCCTCGGGTCGTGGATCCGAAATAGCCTACCGTTTGCCGCGAGGGATTTTAGACGCAACGATCTGCAAGCTAGTTCGGATACACGACACGAGGCGATCATCGAGGCCTTTAGACCAGGTGCGGTCGTGATGAGAGATCAGCGGCGGGACGCCGCTGCCACCTTCGGGGCCTGACGCTGGAGATAACCGCTTTAGGCTGGTCCATCGGGGTGCATCCCGTATCGTCGCGCCTGCCTTGTCCAATTTACCCATGGTCTCACCAGGATTTCGAATCGGTGCGGTTTTGCTTGGCCTGGTCCTGGCCCTGAATGCAGGGGCGGACGTCCGGCTTCAGCGCACGGTGCTGGCCACCGACCTGCATGAACCCATCGCCCTTGATGTGGGCCGGGATGGCACCGTCTACTTCGCGGAGCGGCGCGGTGCGGTTAAAGTTTACCTTCCTCGGACCGGTGAGACAACCACCGCCGGTATGCTGTCTGTTTTTACTGGACCGGAGGACGGCATCCTGGGCCTTGCGCTGCATCCCGGTTTTGAAACCAACGGCTGGGTGTTCCTCTTCCATTCCACCCCCGGGGTGCTTGAAAACCGGGTGTCGCGATTCACCATTACCGGAAACTCGCTGGACCCCGCCTCACAAAAGATTTTGTTGAGGATACCGACGCTGATCCCGAAGCCCAACCATTCCGGTGGCGGGCTTGGCTTCGATGGTGTCGGAAATCTCTATGCATCGACCGGCGACTACACCTATGCCGACAAATCCGACGGCTTTGCGCCGCTCGACCGGCGTCCGGGTCACGAACTGAACGATTCCGAACGCACCGCCGCCAATACCGCCGATTTTCGGGGAAAAATCCTCCGAATTCATCCGGAGCCCGATGGCAGCTATGTCATTCCATCCGGCAATCTCTTCCCGCCCGGGACGCCGAGGACCCTCCCCGAAATCTATGTGATGGGGTGCCGGAATCCGTTCCGATTTTGCGTCGACCCGTCCACGGGCTGGCTCTGGTGGGGGGATGTGGGCCCGGATGCCCTGGGACCTGACCCAATGCGGGGTCCGGCAGGGTTTGATGAGTTCAACGTGGCCAAGACCGCCGGCAACCATGGCTGGCCCTACTTCAGCGCCGACAATCGGTCCTACCACGCCTACGACTTCGAGACCAGGACCAGCGGGGACGCATTTGATCCGCTCCATCCCATCAACGATTCGCCCAACAACACTGGCCTCCAGGAGCTCCCTCCCGCCCGCCCGGCCTTTCTTTGGTATTCGCCCGGCCCGTCGTCGCGGTGGCCGGAGGTTGGCTCGGGCGCACGTTCAGCGATGGCGGGACCCGTCTATCATTATGACAACACCCTTATCTCTGAACGCAAACTGCCGATGGAGTTGGATGGGGCGGTTTTCTTGTTCGATTGGGAACGGGGCTGGATCAAGGCCGCCTGGCTCGACGAGGCCGGACAACTCCGAACGTTGAAACCGGTTCTCGAGGATACAAAATTCAAGCGCCCCATCTGCCTCAAGTTGGGACCGGACGGCGCCCTGTACCTGCTCGAATGGGGCAGCCATTGGTCGGATAATCGAGATGCAGCCCTGGTGCGGATTGAGTCGGCACCACCGGTGCACGAATAGACGCGAGGTCGAGACTCATCGCAGGGACGATCTGCCCCTGCCGGTTGCGGGCTCAGGTCAGCAGTCCCTGGACCACGTTGCCGGAGACGTCCGTCAACCGGAAATCACGACCCGTCTGTCGGAAGGTGAGCCGCTCATGGTCGAGCCCCATCAGGTGCAGGATGGTGGCGTGGAAGTCGTGCACATGAACCGGGTCCTTCGCGACGTTGATGCCGTAGTCATCCGAGGCACCATAGACCGTGCCGGCATTCACCCCCGCCCCGGCCAGCCACGACGAAAACACCCAGTGATGATGCTCACGCCCCCGGGCATCGGCCGACGCATTAAACGGCGTGCGACCGAACTCCGTAGTCCACACCACCAGCGTGTCCTCCAGCATCCCGCGCGATTTCAAGTCCCGCAGCAATCCGGCGATGGCCTGGTCCACATTCCGGGCGAGCGGCGTGTGGGTGAGCATGTCGCCGTGAGCGTCCCAATTGTCCGACGAACCGACGTCGATCAACTCGACGAACCGGACCCCCCGTTCCGCCAGTCGGCGGGCAACGAGGCACTGCCAGGCAAAGCCCTTGGTGCTGCCCCTCTCGAGTCCGTAGAGCGCCAGCGTGGCATCGCTTTCCTTTGACAGGTCGAAGACGTCGGGGAGTTCCATCTGCATCCCGAAGGCGGTCTCAAAGGACTTGATGCGGGCCGCGAGCAGCGGATCGTCCGCCCGACCGGCCAGGTGCCGCCGGTTCATTTTTCCCAGGGCCCCGAGTTCCAACTCCTGCAACTGCATGGATGGGATTCGACGCCGGAGGTTCACCACTGGTTCCGCACCGGGAACCACCAGGGTTCCCTGGTGGGCGCCGGGCAGGAAGTCACTGGCCCACACCTGGCCGCCGGCATACGGCGTCTTTGGCGCAATGACAACAAACGAGGGGAGGTTGGCATTCTCCGTTCCCAGCCCGTAGCTGATCCAGGAGCCGATGCTCGGCCGGGCAAAGGTGAAGGAGCCGGTATGGATGCCGAGCGTGGCCTCGTAGTGGTTGGTGTGATCTGACTTCATCGATCGGATCACGCACAGGTCATCCACACATTCGGCCATGTGTGGGAAAAGTCCGCTCACCTCGGTACCGCAGCGGCCGTGGCGTGCAAACTCCCACTGCGGACGCTTGGCAAACATCTTGAAGTCCCCCTTGCGCCCCTGGAATTCATTGACCGAAACCTCCTTTCCCGCGTCGGCAAACAACCGCGGCTTCGGATCCCAAGAATCGACATGGGACACCCCCCCGCTCATGTAGAGAAAGATGACCCGCTTCGCCCGGGGTGCGAAGTGCGGTGAATGCGCCAACAGGGGGTCCGTCGCCCCGGTGCGCGCTGCATCCTCCGCCAGCAACCTCGACAGGATACCCGGATACAGGAGCGAACTGCCTGCCAGGGAACGGAGGAAGCCACGTCGGGAGGTGTCGTAGGCGGATGGGGCATTCATGGCCGGTTCAGTCGATGGTGAGAAACTCGTTGCTGCCGATCAGGACACGAACCAGAGCCGCGAGGGCCGCCTGTTCCCGGGATTCGGGGCCCATCGTCCCCCACCCGTCGCGATAGGCGATCAGGAACTCTTCCGCCTCGGCCTTTTCAAGGGCGTCGGGTACCCGCCCCAGAATCTCCCGATATACCCACCGAATGGCGTGTGCGGTATCCCCGGCGTCCGCCAGGACCCGGGCAGCGAGTCGGACCGCCTGGGCATGAACGAAGGGATCATTGAGAAAGAACAGAGCCTGGGTGGGAACCGTGGTGGCCCGTCGTGCCGCGGTGCTGGCATTGGGATCCGCCCCATCAAACAGCGCGAGGAATGGGTGGCGTTGGATGCGCTGGGTCATCAGGTAGACGCTGCGCTGATGGTGGTCATAGACGGCGCTGAATGGACCATGTTGAGTGAAGCCCCAGCTGGTCGGAAGCGGGAATGGGTGCTGCCGACCGGGTGACGGATCAAGTTCGCCACTCACCTGCAAAATGGCATCCCGAATCTCCTCGGCGCCGAGGCGGCGGCGGGAAAAAGGGGAAAAGTCGTCGGTGTCCTCCCCGTCGGAGCTCAACCGGGTCTGCCGGCGATCTCCCGCCCGGCCCCCGGGAGCCACGGGACAATCGTCCGACGGTCCAATCTGGGAGGCACTGCCTGGGAGCAATTCCCCTGCCCCGGCCTCCCCCCGGCCACTCTGCTGACGGTAGGTCGCACTGAGCAGAATCCGTCGATGCATGGCCTTCACCGACCACCCGCTCCGCACAAACTGGGTGGCCAGATAATCCAGCAATTCGGGATCGGTCGGGCGCTGGCCGCGAACACCGAAGTCATTCGGGGTTTTCACCAACCCCTGACCAAAGTGGTACTGCCAGATTCGATTCACCATGACCCGGGCGGTCAATGGATTCGAGGGGTCGGTCAGCCACGAGGCCAGTTCCAGTCGCCCACTCCCCGTGGTGCCTGGAGGCAGCGGACCCCCGCCGAGCACTGCGGGAAAACCCCGTGGGACCTCGCGGCTGGGCCGTTCCGGATCGCCCCTCTCCTGAAGCCGGGCATTGTGGGGCGTGCCATCGCTCACGGCATAGGCCAGGTCCATTGGTCCATCCACGAGCAGGCTCTCGAGTTCACGGCGGGATGCCGCAGCCTCGAACTCCCCGGCCCCGTTGGCCATCGGAGTCGGCGGGATCGAGGAGACGGCAGGCACCGGGGCCTCCTGCACCCCCAGATTGTCCAGCAGAAGCGCCGGCAGCCCACTGCCGTTGGTCCTGTCAGGTTCGATGACAACCCACTCGAGATGAGCGTTGCCCGCCAAATCCCATGGGCGCGGGGCAAACGGCACCACATCCCCGGGCACACCGACCGATCCACGGACCGTTCCCGCTGCACGGTCGAAGGTAAACTGGAGATTGTTCCAAGCTCCCGGGCGTGGCAGAGCAAAGGTCTGGGTCGAAACACCGACGTTCCAGGCGACCGCATCGCGGGTGAGCAGGATCTCCAACCCGGAACCTCCCGATTCGCCCGATCGGTTCGAAGATTCCCCCAACCAAAATCGGTGCGCCCCGGATGCTCCGGGGTCATTGGTGGCCACCAAGAAATCCAGGTTCACATGGAGGGTGTGGCCGACCTGTCGGCCGCGGAGGGACGGCAGGCGTTGGGTCAGGCGGTAGGCATGGGTGCCCCCGGGCACACTCACACCCACCCGGCCCGAGGGATGAAGGTTCTTGAAGGGACTTTGGGCCTCGGTGGTCACGGCGAGGCTGCCCTCGTACCTCCACGGGGCGACGAGCACCCCACGACTCCCGCCGGCGGCCGGAGCCTGAAGTTCAAAGTCGCCATCGAAGTCATCCAGCGAACGCAGCACGGCGAAGGGCACCTGAACCTTCTGCTGGCCAAGCCACGCGGCCAGCGTGGCCAAACGCGCCTCATACGCCTGCCAGCCTGGCTGCGATTCCTCCGGCGGAACCAAAGGAGTCATCGCCCGCAGCCGCTGCTTTTGCTCCGACCCGGGAAACGCATAGCGGGTGCTCTCGAAAATGCCGTACAGGGCGTAGTAATCGCCCATCGAAATCGGATCGAATTTGTGGGCATGACACCGGGCGCAGCCCAGGGTGAGCCCCAGGACACTCTGACCCAGGTTATCGATGGTGTCCTGGATGGTGAGATGATGATAATTTTCCGAGTCGAAACCGAATCGCCGAGATATGGCCAGGTAGCCGGTGGCCGTCACTCGTGCGGCATATCGATCCCTCGGTCCGTTACGGGCCAGCAGATCGCCCGCGATCTGCTCCCGCAGGAATTCGTCGTAGGGCTGGTCGGCGTTGAAGGCATCGATCACCCAGTTTCGATAGCGCCAGGCCAACGGCACCGGATAGTCCGCCGTTTCGCCCGCAGTGTCGGCGTACCGCACCACATCGAGCCAGTGCCGTCCCCAATGCTCACCGTAGTGCGACGAGTCCAGCAGACGGTCAACGAGACGTGCGTAGGCATCGGGAGCCCGATCCCGCTCGAAGGCCTCGATCTCGGAGGCCGTGGGTGGCAGGCCGGTGAGATCAAACGTCACCCGACGGATGAGGGTCCGGCGATCCGCGGCAGGAGCCGGGAGGAAGCCCTTGGATTCCAGACGGGCGAGAATGAACCGATCGATGGCTGTCCGGCACCAGGCGGCATTCTTCACGGGGGGCAAGGCCGGTTCGCGAACGGGCTGGAATGCCCAGTGTGGTGCCTGAACTGCCTCCTCCGCCCGCAGAGGCATTGCCAGCAGCAGGAGTAGGAGGAGGAGGCACTGTTTCATCCGGTGAATCTGGGAACAGATTACAATGCGGCACGGCACACCGGAAGCCTTGCTTTTGACCGTGCGAACCGGACGTGAACCTTCACTCAAACCCAGGACAAGGCCCACTGCTCTGCCTGTGTGCCGGACCATGACCACACGCCTTAGACGGTTTTGGCATTACGCTTTCGGGACGCGAGGATGTACAATCGTTCGAAGCAATCCTGATTGAAGTAGCCCAGGGTTACCCGGCTCAGCGACGCAACCCGAAGCTGGAATTCGCCCAGAGAATATAAAAACACCAATAAATCGACGGTTCGTTCCATCTCGAGCAGCTTCTGTCCGGAAAGCTTCTCAGACCGGGAGCCACGCCGGAGATGTCTCATCTCGATGACATGACAGAGCTCGTGGGCCAGGATGGCGGCGACCGAAAACGGACTCTCAAGATATGCCGTCGATATCGTGATGTTGTACTTTCCCGGTCTACCGTTGGCGTTCTTCGTTTCGCAGTGACCAGGAGCAGATTGAGAATGGGAGCTCCCAAAAAAGATGGGCTCCGATTCGAGGCCCAAATGTTCCACAAGGGCCCACCCGACCGCCTCCCACCCGTTTTCACTGAAGATGTCACAGGCTTTGCTCGCAGTGAACGGCGGTGCCATCAGCGGTGATTTGGGCAAAACCCTGACGATCTCATCGCTCCGCCGGTAAATCCAGCCCTCCAGAGCCAATTCTTCCACTTCGAGACGGTCGGCAGATCGGTATTTCGGAACCACCTGATCCGGAAACACCCTTAATGTCACCCGTAAATCTCCCCTTTTTCGCCCAAAAAGTGGCAGTCCCGGCCGATAGCGGGATTTCTGTCCCATTTGCTGGAGACATAACACCTGACCATCCACGCTGCCCGGAGGCACCGGAATGGAGAGTGCCTTCTTACGAAACCGAAGTCTCTTTAAAGTCCCTGTGGATGCCTGGCTCTGGGACAACCACAAGAAGGTCTCCAGGTTCTGTCCTCGATCGATCTCGATGCGCAACAGCAGGTCTGCCGGTTCATTCCTTCGTGTTCTTCCCACGCCCTTGAACCGAAGGGTGACGTTTCGGTCGATCCCGGCAGGTACCCGGTACTGAATCTTTTGTCCACGATGACGCAGAGTCTGAATCGTTCCCAACCGACGCTCGGTCATCCAAATGGTCTTCTCCTCCGGTTGGGCATTCCGTGGAGACGATGAACTCGAAGTCTGAGGCGCCCTCCCCGTACCGGTCTTGCGACCCGATGCCGAAACAAGGCGGGCCGTCCATTGGCGAAATCGATTCCAATAGTCGTTCGCTCCCGGTGAGTTCATGTCGTACGAGGGCTCAAACCTAGGGGGGCACCGGATGTCTACACCCCGGAGACTCGATCCGTTGCGGTACCCCACCAAATGTCCGTCGACTGTTACAATCCTCCAACCCATCGGACGGGTCAAGCCCTACAAAACACCAACCTCGACAAGCACGCCTCCCGAGTCCAATCGCAGTCACCTCCAGTTTGCGACAGTTGATTTTGGCTACCCTCCCGAAAGCCCTTTACGGAAGGTATTTAGCCAGCCACGAATGCACTTCGCCGAACCAGTATTTGTGGTTCTCGCCCTTGAGTATCCAGTGGTTCTCGTCCGGAAACACCAGCAGCTTGCTCGGCACGTTCAGCCGCTGTTGGAGGGTAAAAAACATGATCGCATTGTTCATCGGAACCCGAAAATCCGATTCACCCACGGTCAGCAGAATCGGTGTCACAAACCCCGTCCCCTGATCGTGATTACCCGCCAGCATTACGGGGCTCTGCTCATTCCACACCGCCTTGTCGCCCCAGATCGGTCCACCACTGTTGACTTCGCGACCAAAGATCGAATCGCTGGTGCCCCATTGCATCCGCAGGTCGGCTTCGCCGGCGTGGGAGATGATGCACTTGTAGCGAGTGGTCGTCGCGGCCAGCCAATTGGCAAGATGGCCACCGTAGCTGGCTCCGCCCGCAGCCTGCCGCGTGGGGTCCAGGAATGGAAATCGTTTCAAAGCCTCGTCTGCGGCCTCGTTGAGCTCGTCCGCCGGTCCCTTCAACGGGTCGAAACGAATATCCCGTGAGAACGCCTCACCGTAGCCGGTCGAACCTGTGTAATCAGTCAGCAGTACGGCATAGCCGGGGGACGCCAGCAGGTGATAGTTCCACCGAAGGACCCATGCGTCCCGCCACATCGCGGCGGCACCGCCGTGGATTACGACGAAGAGTGGATACTTTTTCCCAGCGTCAAAGTTCGGAGGGCGAACCAGCAGGGAGTGGATCGTTTTGCCACGTCGGCTGGTGAAGGTGAAATGCTCCACCGGCGCGAGGTCCAATGCCGCCGCCTTATCCGAGTTGAACCCGGTCAGGCGTTGGAGGACAGACCCGTTGGTGCCAAGGGATACGATCTCCGGGGGATTCCCCACCGATTCCCATTCACCCACAAGTTGGGGACCGCCCGAAGCCAGACCCGTGAGGCAGCCATGGTCGGTGACCTTTTCCTCCTTCACGTCTCCACCAGTCAACGCAACCGACCACAGTTTTTCCAAGCCCGACTCCTCAGCGGTCAACCAAACCCGGGCGCTGCCTGCGGGAAGTGCGAAACGATTGACAGATCGATCCAACGCGGCGGACAGGACCGTCCGCTGGGTCGCATCGAACGGCCACGGAAAGCGGGTCAGCCGGGAAAGGCTGTAGACCTGATCGCGCCGCTCTTCGACGGCCGTACAGAGCAATGATTTGCCGTCGGGAGAAAATTGGAGCTGGGAATAGCTCAAGGAGTCGCCGGTCAAAAGGCGCGGCTCTCCACCGGCCACAGAAGTTTGAAAGATTTGGGTGGGAACCGGAGCCCGCGCCGCTTCATCGCGATTCACCAACGCGGTGAAAACAATCGCCGTTCCGTCCGGAGTCCATTCCGCCGTGATCACCTGTCCTTCGTCGGTGTTGGGGGCGCCAAAACCGGGCGAGGCGCACAGCTTTGTTCCAGCGAAGAGGTCACGTGCCTTCGCCCCTGCCCTGGCCTCCTGAACAAAGAGGTGTGCCTGTTTTTCGTCCAGCCAACGGTCCCAGAATCGGATGGGAAATGTTTCGTAGGAGCGCACGTTGTACTTGCGGTCCTTGCGCTCGGCCGCGGCCTTCTTGTTGGCCGCCTCGTCGGCGCAGTCCGGATAGGCATCGCTGACAAACAGGAGCTGTTTGCCATCCGGACTCCACTTGGGCTGGCGG
>Ga0136644_10002063_pt1 | contig 15570 bp, 6 predicted proteins | sample C_130820_EF_Meta_FD_94780 | JGI IMG/M metagenome (GOLD analysis project Ga0136644, IMG submission 94780) | Freshwater microbial communities from Lake Croche, Canada to study carbon cycling - C_130820_EF_MetaG (v2) (version 2) | ecosystem: Environmental > Aquatic > Freshwater > Lake | place: Lake... | reverse complement strand
TTGCAAGATGGTTTAATGAAAAAACCGGAGATAGCATCTCTGCTGCATTTGAAGAATTGCCTGGTTATACAATTAATGCAAGATCTGAATTTTTTGAAAAAAATGATTATGGTAAAGCTGTTTATAATACAGATCCCGGAACCATATTATTTTCTAATGACAATGACAATAAGATATATAATATTCAAAATAGTGATCATTATTTTTATCAAATTTATCAAAATGCGCAACCGCAAAGAAATAGGCCAACTAAAGAAATCGATATTAATCATCTTGGCGATCCATTATTTGGTAGAACATATTCTCATAAAGAAGATATTAAAAATATTTCAAACATGAAAAGGCATGTAGATAATGGACTTGACCACTTTCAAGCCCTTAAAAATATTGTAAATACATTTATTAGAATTGGTAATAAATTTGGGTCTATTGATTTAAGTACAAGGGTATTTATGTCACCCTCTCAAATTTATAGAGTTTTATTTAATTTCTTAAAACAAAGCTCTTTAAGGTTACATGTACCAAAAGCGGCATCGGATAGTAGTAAGAATCCTAAATATTCATTAAACTTACAAAATGGAAGAAGTTATAAATTATATAATGCAAACAATATAGATATTGATATAAAAGGATCAAATAATGAGAATGGAGAATATAAAATATCATCTGATAGATTTGGTTTTAATATTGCCCCATATTCAGTATATTTTCCGAGTTTTGCGAATAGAATTGGTGATATAGAAAATTCTCGTAATAATTATGAAACTGAAAATAAATTCTTCCATGCAATGATTAAAGCAATGGCGGGAAAAATTATGACAGTTGTTGGAGCATATGATATGTTAGAGATGGAGCCACCAAAGCATTGGATTACTAATACTAGAATGATTTTAGGAGGGGGTACTAAGAATAGAGGGAAAAAAGGAGGCGGTATAGAAGGCCCGGTATCTAATGAAGATAAGCTAGAAATTATTGAAGGCGCAATGCCTCTATATTTTAAATTACCTAGACTTATTGAATTTTATAAAGATATTTTGGGATTTGATAAAAAGGCGCAATCTATTGCATTTTTACCCGATCTTGATGGAATTTTTACTCCTATCTTTTTACTTGTGTTTAGACGAGCAAAAACTCCTGAAAATGGCGACTATTCTGATTCTGAGCTGCATAAATTAGTTGAGGAAGTAAATAGTATTTATACATATTATTCAAATCAGCATTCTCATGATATAGTTACTGCCGTAATGAATGATATTGTTTTAGATATTAATAGAAAATATGGATTAATTAAAAAAGAAGATTACAAAACATGGGTTGATATGACCAAAAAACAATCAATTACGGCCCAAGATGTTCGTATTAATACTACTAATTATTCAATATTACCGGATGAAGACGATTTTGATCTTGGGAGAGATGCCCCAAGTGATATATATCAAAGCAATGCACCTAGTATTGCATTTAAAAGTGATTACGATGAAGATGGCATTCTTCAAAACCCATTAACTGGAAAACAAACTAATCCATTTAGTTCTGAAACTCCATCCATTTCAGATACAAATGGTAATATGGGTAATCTTATTCACAAAGATTTAATTAAAGAATTTAGACAAAAATTAGATGAATACTTTTCAGAATCAAACATCAGAAATATGTCATCGTATAATATACTTGTTCATCAAGCAGAGCATAATGTCAAACATGCAAAATCAAATCAAGAAAAAATTGGAATCGTATTTCAGCTTATCCAAGGAACTGGAAATTTGGGAATTAAAGAAGATAAAGCTATTCTATTTCATGAGACAATTATTTCGGGCCTCAATGTATTAGGAGCGATTGAGGTATTACTTAGAAGATATTATCAAAATATTAAAGATATTAATCCATATGAAATAGAAAAAAAATTAATTGATTTAATGTATGTTTCAAATAAAAGGCCTTATGCACCATTTGAGTATGAAAGCGGTAATGGATTATATACAACAAAAACTAACTTATTTACAAAAGACTATCAGCAAATGCTGAAAGATGAAATTAGTGGGGAAAAATATGTATCATCTGCGATTGGTAATAGAGGAAGAAAACCGTATGATTATAATGACACAAATAAGAAAGACAACAAAATTGATCCTGAGTTATATTATTCTAAAGAGGATGATATTAGTAATGAAAAAATAACCTCAGATAAAAATGATTATAGTATCTCACTTGATGGATATCCTAGATTTATAAGCGATAAGGCATTAAATAAGAAATTTTATTTTACTGATAAAGAATTAAAATTCTTAATAAGTTCTGATTATACAAGTGAGCCCGTATTTAGAGGGACACCAATTCTTCCTAAAGAGACAAAACACTATAAAAATTCAATCGACGTAGATAAGAATGTAGCGTTAAAAGAGGTAGAAGGGCGTGATTATGATACTATGTCGCATGTTGAAGATGAAAATAATGGGTATGATGAATACTTTGAAGATGAAAATGATATGTATTCGGTATTTTACCTATCTCCATATTTTGAACCTGATGGTAAATCTATAGCAGTAACTCCTCCTCCTGCTGCTATAGCTATGAAAAAACCAATTTTAGTACCAAATTCTCATCTTACATATGATAATGTTTTAAGTGCAGGATCTGATTGTTTTGATGATGTTGTATTCTTTGTAAATCAAGATCAAAGTGATAGATTAAGATCAGAACTTGAATTGGATGATGATAGTTTAATTAAGCATTTTTTCCCATCTGAATTAATGGTAAAAACAAATAAGAAAATAAATCCAATTATTTATAGAGATGGTGATACATATCCAGCATTTATATATGATTCTTCAGAAGCAAATATTAGCAAAAAGGTATCAAAATTATCTACATATAGTACACTAGAAACTGTATCAAAATTATTATTAAAATCAAGATTAATTGCAAGATGTAGTGTAAATTATCAGCAAATTATGCAATATTTATTAGAAAATATGTTTTCATTAATTATTGATTCTAATGGATTAATTGATTTAACATATGTAAGAGTTGGAAGCAATGAAGTTAAGCTAAATTTAAATTTTGTTAAATTGCAAAATACTGTAAATGGTCTTATTTCTGATTTAAAGCACTATTTAGAATATTTTAGACCATTCTTAAAAAGAGATATTATTAAAAAGTATGAAGATCGAAATCAGGTAGGTAGTATATATTTTATGGAAGATAAGTTTAATAAATTATTTAACACCCAAGTTGATACATACGATGAAGATTTGGTTATAGAAAGTTATACTTCTGATAATATTAATAGATTAACATCTGCAATATTCTCAGATCTTACCAGAAATACACTAATTCCATTATCAAAATTTTCTGCTAATCAATTTGGAAATGCTGATGATTATATGAATATAACATATCGTGAAGAAATAGCAAATATTAATAGTCATAGTACAAACCACCTCATATATAAAGAAGCGGATGATAAATCGGCAGAATTAGAGCTCCTTAAAAAAACACCGGATAAAGAAAAATATGATACTAATTGGGTCGCTAAGTATAAAACAGCAACAACAAATTACCCTTCAAAAATTAATCTATTATTAGATGATAATAATGTATTGATGAAAGCAAAAAAGAAGGCGGATGGTGATGAAGATGATAATGGAAATGTTGATGCATTTAATACTGATATAAAATCATCACCCATAAATATACAGAATATGCTCGCTAACCCCGACCATCATAATAAATTATTAAAATTTATTGATGATATAGGACCATCTGATGTTGATGAAATAATTGATCAAATTTATGATGATAGTGATAATGATATATATAAAGACCCAACTATATATGAATGGTATGGAAATGCTTTAAGTGAATTAATATTTTATGATTTTTCTAAAAAAATGCCATATAATTCTCCGGAGATAATTTGGAAAAAATTAAATAGAACACCATTGAATGGAATTGATAATACCACCTCCGCCCCAAATGATAAATATTTAATAAATACTGCCCCGGATAAAAATGGATATGTTTTTGCAACAGCGACCCCTGAACAAAGAATACAGCGTAAAATATTTGAAAAATTAGAGAATCCCGCTATAAATGCTCATGTAGTCACTAAATATCAATATAATATATTAACTTTATCTCAATTTGTTGAAAATAATGATTATGATCAATATAGTATATATAGATATCAGGAGATAAATAAATATAAAAATTATAATAATGTTTACATATCTGGTGATATGGGAATAAATGATAATAATGGATTACCTTTTTTCGCATTTTATCCTAAACTTAAAGAAATTAATATTATGAACACCGTTGGTAACTATAATTTATATAAAGAGGATTATGAAAATATGATAGATAAAGAAAAATTTATTAATGATGTAAAAAGCGCCCCATTAAATGAAATTAAATTAAAAAATGAAAAATATGCTGCTGATCTATATGGGCTAATTAGCGATGGTGAATGGTTATATGACATTGAGGCATTAGATTCAATGTCCTTTCCAAAGTTTTCATCATTAGAGACTGGAAATTATCCGTATAATATGGGTATTTATGATAATAAAATAGAAGAACCAATTAGACCAAGCGAAGATAGTGAATATAGATTAAATATGCTTATTACAAAGGGCCAAAAATCTCGTTATGGTAATGATTATGACCATTTAATTCATTGGCCCATTAAGAAGAGTAATATTAACAACACTGATGCCAGAACTACTGAATATAGCAGATCGCCCCTATATTCAAATAATTTAACAAAAAGCGATAGAAATAGTCTTATGTTTCTATTTAATCAGCTATTAAGTCGCTTTTTGATGGCATTTGTTGATCCATCTACCGGAAATAAGATTTATAAAAATTTAATTAATTCATTTATTAATGGATCTGCAAGTAAAGTATCTTCATCGCCTGAAATGGGATTTCCTGATTTATATAGAACGGGTAGTGCAGAATCTGGTACAATGTTGCCTGGATATTCCGCACTTAAAGGTAATAATCCAACCAATAGTCCAAATTTAATGAAGTTTCAAACTGCCTTGGGGTTAAGAGGTGATGTTAAAGGCGATAGCATTATTTTTCAATCATTGGCATTTGTTTTACAAAGAATAGGTAAAGATTTAGATGAAAAGACAGGCAATAATAAACATTTATTAAATACATTAACTGATATTCCTATATATATGAAAGAATCATATAAAGCAAATCTGCCCGCCTTTATAAAAGTGTTTGATTTTGTTATTCAGAAATGTGAATTTTTCAAAAATATTATACAAAAAACCAATATTAAGCTTAATCGGTATAGTCAATGTGATTTTGCAAATTTTATTAATTCATGTACGGGTCTCACCGATGTAAGAGTAAATGAAGTAAGATATGAATTAACAGGGTCAAAGATTAGAAATAAGTTTTATTATGGTGTTCCATTTTCTAATAAATATTATAGTCTTATAAAAGCATTTCGAACAAGTCCTAATACAGATGCTACTATTAAAGGAATGATTGAACTTCATAATACTAATATATTGAATAATAACTTTTTTCAATATAAAGACGGCGAAGAAGGTATTCTTAAAGCATATTTAAATATAAATCAAGATGCGACTAATAAGATTATATTGGCCGCTGAACATGATTATATACTAGATGCCATAAGATGGGGAAGAATTACTGCTAATGATAGGGTTAAAATTTCATGTACTAGAGGCACAAGAAATTATAATTTACCAATAACATCATATACAGGAAGTCCTATTATTGATAATATGAAATACAATCATGAATATTTAAAAATAAATGATATGAATGCAAGAAAAGTAAATGGTTATCTATCAGTAGAGGGCCTAAAAGAATTTACAAAAGAGAATGATTCATCAGATTCATTTAAGGCAAAGTTATCTACAATATTAGATGCAATTATTTCTCATGCATATACATTATCAAATGCTTCTGATGAAGTATTAAAAGAATTGGGTGATTCTCCTGCATATTTTGAAACAAATGATAATTCTATTGAAAATTATAGAGCGAGAAATAATACTGATCAATTTATGCCTTTGTCTTTATCTCTATGGTTTTTAAATGATAATAAGTCATTGACTCAAATACATAATACGGGCCCATCTCATACATTATTTGGTGGATATAATTTAGGAACCAGTGATTTTAAGCTATTATATGGAATTCGCCATTTATTTGCTAGATATTCTTCCATTACATACGAAGATGTACCGGGTGTTAAAACATTAATTGATCGGCATAATTCTTCATCAAATGATAAACAAATTGATGAGAGCCGATATTTACAATTTGTTAATAGATTAGTTACGGGATTAAGATTTGTGGTAAATAGTCACGGATATAAAAGAATTGTCGCCTTTAATTCAAATGGTGCAAGTGGGAGCGAGGAGGAAAATGATGAAAAATTTGATGCAACTATTTGGGGACTAATGTCTATTAAAAAAGATATAAAAACCGATGAAGATGAGGAGGAGGGAGAAGAGATGATAACTACCCAGCTTGTTGTATCTTCTTCTTTATATAATAAAGAAAATAGACTACCATTGCAATATAATGAAGATGATATTTCAAAAACAAATACGGTATTTGCACTAGGAAATGGATCAATGAATAAAGAATTGGTATTGCAAATATTAGAAGATTCATATCAAGAAAATTCTGTACAAAAAATATTGGGCACATTTATTCAAGATAGAATTGGTAAAATTAGCCGAAAACAGGAAAGAATAAAAGTTATTATTGATTCTAATATTAATCCGGTTAATGTACATGCAATTATGCAAGATATACCATTAGCAAATGTTTATAACTATGCATATACATTTGAAACAATGGCAGCATCTATGTACGGGCTTATTATGAGCCGAATTGGTAGCGGTTATACCAATCAAGGTCATCCACTTAAAAGCACAATATATGAATTTTTAAGATTATTAAGAGAACCATTCGCGGATGTCGATTTTAATCACTTTAATAACTATAGTGGTAGGGGAGATAATGTATTATTTAATATATTTATGGGAGATAATTCATTGGGTATGGGTAGGCCTAAATTTTTATCTGATCAATTATTTAACAAATGTTTATTAAGCAGTGTGTATTTTAAAAGTGATAGGGCAAGAAAGAGAGGACCAATCAGCCCAGAGGCATCTGAAGGAATTGAATATGATGATGAAGATGGTGATAAATTACTTAATGGTTTATTCATGAAAGATTCTACAACGACTGAAATCCCAGTCGGAACCTATGACCATAATACCAATGAGGTCATAACGACCTCACTACCCGGCGGGGCCAAAGACTTTAAAAAATCAGTATTTGAGGTTTATTTAAAATATCCATTGATGAATGTAATTAATGCATATTTAATTATAATTGATGAAAAAGAGTATGAAAAAATATTAGATGAATGTAAACAAGAAATATTAAATAGTGATAATAATTTCATGGGCATTATCGAAATTATTAATAAAGCTACAAGTAATTATCGTATGTTTGGCGGAAATAAATATGATAAAAAGCATAAGAGTAGAAATAATATGTCTTATGGGGTTAGAAATAAGATGTCTTATGGGAGTAAAAATAAAAAAAGATATTTTGGAGGGGCCTCTACATTTAACAATCATACAGTAAATAGTATACAACAGACTATTAATAAGTTTAAAGATTCATATGATGATATTTATCCAAATGGGATTAAAGATACAGAATTTTATAATGATGATATAGAAATACTACTAAGCAATATACTGAAGAAGAAAGAAGAAATAGATAAATTAATTGAGGAAACATATACTAGAATAAAAGAGATAGAAGCTCGCCTTGAAGCGATGGACGATAGTGGTAGCAGTACACAAGAGGATGCCGCAGAGAAGACCAACCTAGAACATGAATTACTTAAGCATCAAACAGAAATATCATCGCTTGAAAATATAAATCTTCGCGGTTATGGACAATTAATAATAATGTTATATGGTGCTAATGAATCAATTTTTCGTTTTAAAGTGCCAGAAGGTGATGATGGGGAGGGTACTATTGATAATAATACATCAAAAGATAATAGCTGGAAAAACTATTTTTCAGGAGTCACTGAAATTCCTTCTATGGATGATATTAGCAAAAAAATAGATAAAGATGATGAATTAATTCAAGAACTAAATAAATATTATAATACGATAATAGAAAATTCGGGCGAAGCTGCCATTACGGTGAATAAAGAACTATCTGATCGTATAATTGCTAAATATGGAAAATCAGGTTCGAATCCTTCTAATGGTCCAAAATATTTTACTGAACAAGTACGTGAAATTCAAAAGCAAATTGTTCTGTATGATTATATATCCGCTATTAGCACCATTGTTTTTGATGAAATTAAAGATCATGATGACAGAAATATTCTTAGTGCTGATCATATAAGAGCCATGTGTTTTTTATTATCAATTAATTTAGCATATGATGCAATGAATCATTCCTCGGTTAAGAAAGAAATTGATGGCATAGATCCCAATAAAAAGATTCAATTTACTTGGTTTTCTGAATTATATGATGCATATACTAAAAACAGTAAACACATTCCTTCGTGTATTCTGTCGATCGGCTCAACTTTTTCAGATAAAATAAAAGATAAATTATTTGAAAATATTATTTCCTTTATTAATGAAAGTAATGATATAGCCATGAAAAAATTTATCTTGTTGATGGCAATTAAATATGTAGTCGATGAACCCGTTAACCATATATTTGATTATTTAAATGATCTAAATAATACTAAATTAATCATATCAGCACTCGAAATAAAAGATAAAGAAACAATTTCGGAAGATTATGTAAGTACATTTATTTTAGATACTCGGGTAAGAGTATCAGCTACTGTAAAAGGAGGTGGTATATATAACGAAATTGAAAAATATATTAAAGATAATAATATGACTACAGATAAGATAATGATAAAAATTGAGAATAGAAAATATCTAATTAAACAAACTAATTTTTATAAAGAATTATATAATGCTATTATTAATAATTATAGAAATTATAAAAATCATATTATAATAACAGATAATAGTAGTGGTATCCAATATGCATTTAAGCGCACATATGATATAACGGCATTGGATAAATTTTATGAAATTATAGATAAGCCAATAATTGATTTAATTTTAAAAATATATATTGATTATAAGAAAGAAGATTTTGATGTTTCTTCTTATAAACAAATTATTGATAATTATATACAAACTTTTTTAAATGATATAAAATCAAGAATTGATAGATATCAGGCAAAATATAAAAGCATAAAAAATGACAAATCAAATTTAAGAGTATTGGCTGAAGATAAAAATTCAATATATAAAAAAGGCACTGATGGTAATTATGAAATGGCGGACGGAAGTGCGTATTCAGAGAGTGGCCCTTTTAAACTTGGTACATATAAAAAGAAATTTACTGATGATGCAGGCGCGACTAAAACGGAGATCGGCTATACAGACAGTGATCTATATAAAGGGGATCTTAATAAACATAAAGAGTACGAGCCCGGAGATATAGTTTTAATTATGTCATACATTAAAGAATATGACTATTTAGATGCTAAAGGAAATCCTAAAGGATTAAAGGGTGATGGTAATTTTGAATATGATGATGAAGAAAATGATAAAGATTATTATAAAAATGTGGGAAGAAAGGGAATTAATGCAGTTAATAATGAGCCATTAAAATCATTTGTATACGAAGAAGCCGTCCCTGCAATTAAATCAGTCTTATCGCATTTAGGATATACTAGATTTAATACAAATTTAATTCGCAATTTGTTCTTTATTTCTAATATTTTAAGAATTATCAGATTGCAAATTAATAGAGAATTTACCCAAAATAGAAATATATTAAAAAGCTCTCATTTTGCAATTTCTCCATCCGTTACTGAATATGGAATTGCAACAATGGATCCAAATGAAGTATTAGGTACAAGGTATAGAGGATATAGTCAATTTAAAGATGAGTATTATGGGGAAATTGAATCTGATAATGATGATTAGAAATTATTTTATATTTGATTACAAATATATTAAATTATAAATATATATTAATTTATAAATATAACTTATATTGCAAAATTTATAAATATAACTTATATTGCAAAATTTATAAATATATCTTAATATTGCAAAATAATTTGAATTATGTCAGATGATACTTTTTATGTTGGAATTCCTAGATGTATTACATGTGGATATCCAATAGGTGGTGCGATACAAAAAATATTTAATGAAATGAGATTAGAAAGAATTAATACAGAACTTGCTAAATCCGGAGAGCCAATTACTCCAACCAAAGAAAATAACTTGTTAATTGATCCTAATTTAAATATTCATACAAATGATATTTTAGATTCTCTCCATATATATAATCCATGCTGCAGGGGTCAATTAGTAACATGGCAAAAGTTTAGAAATTAAGATAAAAGAAGAAATTAAGATAAAAGTTTAGAAATTGAGATAAAAGAAGAAATTAAGATAAAATTATTTTTTTGCTTATTTTTTCTATAATTTGAAAAAAAATGATATTTGAATTTCAACTATTTAAATATATATAATATAAATCATATAAGAAATTAAAGGTTTGCTATTTTAAAGTATATATATTCAAAGAATCAAAATGTCGAGCTACGCAAATAACGGAATTTACCCAAAAAAATACATTTCTGCAGATGAAGCCCATAAAATTTTAGATTCGGTATATCAATTAGATCCGGAAAATCCTAGATGGTATGCTGGTATAAATGGAAAAGATGGTGTATTATTATTTAGCTTAAAAGATGATAGTGAACAATCTAAAGTAAAAACCGCAATTAGAGGTAAAAAAACAAATATGCGATTAGGTGGTGCTAATAATAGTAAATATTTTGATATTAAAATAAAAGTAAAGGGAAATTATGTTCCCTTTAATATTACAACATCTGGATGTGATTCATATGGTAGTTTACCAACTGATGAAAATGATTTTGATGTATGTATGGGAGGAATTAAACCTCCGGCGGGTAGTCCCGAATATGAAGAAATGAAAGCCCGTAATCCGGATGCTGATCCTCGCCCTGGAGAAAAAGATGTTGTAATGCTAATAAATGAATATAATTGTAATATAGCACCGGATAAAGAAACTGGCGAGGTAAATATTCCGCCAGAAGCAAGACGATCTAAATTATTTGAGGTATTAAATATAGTATCATCCGCAATATCAAATGATATGCGAATTGCCGCATCAAATGGAAAAGAATTTGTCAGGTTTATTAATAAACTAAAGACCAGTAACAAATCAATTACTGCGGCTGATATATTAGATAAATATGATGAAGAATATCCAAATATTCGTAGTAATAATTTATTATTATTATCTAATGAAGATAAAAATGAAATTCAGAAAATTGCAAATAAGGATTTAAAAGTATTAATTAATGAAATATTAGTATTAGAGCCTAAATTAATTCCTAATTTATGTATTAGTGGCGATTATTATAAGAATGGTGATCCTGCTTTTAATAAATATATTAAATTAAAATTAATGTGTTCAGCAACGGGCGAAATTACTTGCCCAATCATTGATATTAAGAAAAGTGATATTAATAATAAAGAGACTATGGCTACAGTGGTAAATTCAGATGGTGTTGAAGAACCGCTTACATTTAATAATGTTCATAGATTTGTTACAAAAGGTGCAAAAATTCAAGGAAATTTTTATACCGAGATTAGTATTACAAAGGCCGGCTTAAGTTTTACATTGAAGGCGACTAAAATAAGTATTGATATCAGCGAATATAAAAAGATTGAAATTGAAGAACCTCCATTATGGGTTCCAAAAAATACAAAATTGAGAAATATTGATGATGATAGCACGGATGGTGCATTTGAAAACCCTCCAGAATTTGGAATTGAATTTAATTTAGAAGATGCATTTAATGATGAAAATGAAAAAGAAGATGTATTTAATGAAGAAAATAAAAAAGCATCATCGGATGAAAATGAAAAATAAACATTTTCAGATAAAAATAAATGATAAATAATATAAATAATATAAATAATATTTTTTTTCAATGATATTAAAAAATATAATATTTTCAGTATTATTAATTTTAATAATTTTTATTATTATAATATTTTTGATAATTATATTAAAAAAAGAAAATATTTATTTCTATTCGCGGAAAGAGACTGCAAATTTTATTCAAAAAGATGCGGATAACTATATAAAATCAATGTCTTCTATTGATTTATTTGCGAGAAAATATCCAAATAATATATCATATTTAAATGCGGCGGTAAATGCATCATCAGAGTTTACAAATAGTGAAAAAAATGAAATATTAATAATGATGAATTCTATAAAAAAAATAATGAAAAAAACAATGATGAATTTTGTAAAAAAAATATATTTTTCAAAATTAAAAAATAATGATTATGAAGATGGATATCCACATACAAGATATAATATTATATTTTTATCTCCATTATTTTTTATAAATAAGAATAAATTGCAAATATTAATGCATGAAGTAATTCATATATATCAAAGATATAATCCAATATTAACTGAAATATATTTAAATAATAATGGATTTAAAAAAATAGGAAATTTTCAAAGCTTATATCCCAATTTATATAAACTACGGAGATCAAATTCGGATATAGATGAAAATATCTGGTTAAGTCCTGATAATAAATTAATGTTTCCCATATTTTCTTCTGAGTTTCCTTCATCCCTTAATGATGTAATTGATAATAAAATGGAACACCCATATGAATGGATGGCATATAAATTAGAAAAATTGGTTAATTATTAAATCTATTATGATATGTAATATAACTCATTATGCGATATAATACATAATCACTAATTTCTATCTGTTTGTAATTATTAATATAGTATGAAATATTTGTAGGATAATATATTAATCCTCTTGAATGTGCATATCCAATATTGATTGCAATTTCTATAACTCGTGTTGTAATTTCATATTTATTATACATATTAGAAATATCATATTTATGTGGAATATCTAAAATAGAAGTATCGTATTTCATTGGAATATTTATTTTAAATATATATAGAAATATTCCACATCTTATCATTATTAAAAATTTTATTATAAATAATGGAATGGCTGATCTTTTCCAAGAAATTTTATGGCGATTTAATAAAATTTCCGATCTATTATTATATATAGCACTATTTATTATTTTTTTTAAATCATTAAATATGTATTTATTATTAGATTTTCCCTTTAACATTGCAAATTTAATAATTTTATTAAATATAATTTCAATATTTGATTCTTGATCTAATTCTTCTAATTTTTTATTCTTAATATATATAAAAATAACTGATTCAATACTAATTAGTGCAAATATAAATAACACTAATAATATTAGCAAAATTTCAGGATATATTTTAGAATATATTTCAGGATATATTTTAGAATATATTTCAGAATACATTTCAGAAAAAACTGTATTATCGGCTCATTTATATATGTATATAAATATTCAAATTTATATAATCATATTTTATATAATCATATTTTATATAATCATATTTGAATATTTATATAATATACATATATAAAACAGCAAGGACAAAAAAGCAAGAGCAAAATTGCAAGAGCAAAATTGCAAGGGCAAAAAAGTATGTCAAATTTTGAGGCTTTTATAAATTCTTCAGAGATTCCTATTATCTCAAGTAATGGTATACATGATCAATTAATTGGAAATATGATAAAAAGTAATAAATTTAATCACTTTATACAAACAATATCACCTGAATTTGATACTAGAAATATTGATGTGCAATCCATTGATATGTTTGGCCCAAATTTGGGTTTTGCCAAATTTAAGGCGGATGTGAGATTTAATGGAAAGGCGGCCCCTGGTATAGTGATGATGCGAGGTCCATCCGTTGCTATTTTAGTAGTTTTATCTTGCGAGGGTGCAAAATATATATTATGTACAAAACAACCACGATTTCCAATAGGAGTTCATGATTTTATTGAAATTCCTGCGGGGATGGTTGATGAAGAAACCGGAAATTTTATGGGAGTTGCGGCCAAAGAACTTGAAGAAGAAACGGGAATTAAAATTAATTTTGGGACAGATAGACTAATTAATTTAGGAGTAATGTATCCAAGCCCAGGATTGTGCGATGAATATATTATTCTATATGCATTTGAATTAGAAATTAATAGAGAAAAATTTAATGAAATTCAAAATAAATCAACTGGAAATATTGAAGAAGGTGAGCAAATTACATTATGTATTATTGATTACAATGAAGCACATATGCTTTCCGATTCTAAGGCATTATGTGCAATGATTAGATATGAGAGATTATTTAAGTAAAGTTGACTGGCAAAATTTAATAAGATAAAACTTTAAGATAAAACTTAATAAAATTTAATATTTTTTTTATTTAACTTTATTTACCATATAAATATTTAATAATATGTTTATATACAAATTATTATTAAATATGCAGAAGTATTGTTCAGATTTAGTTCCGCCGCCATTTGGTCTTGTAAATAATGGATCGGTATGTTATTTTAATAGTTTTTTACAAACATTATGCGGGTGTTCTTCATTTACCGAAACGATATTAAGAAATAAAGATTATTTATCGCAAACATATACTGGTGTTGCGGTATATAATTATGTATATAGATATGTGGAAATAATAAAAGCATCAGATATAAATAAACAAATTTCATTTTCAACTATTGAGATATTGAATGCTTTAAAGGCTGATTTAAAAGAAAGAAGACCAAATATTAAATTTGGAAATGGTCAAGAAAGTGCACATGAAGTATTTGTATTATTATTAGATATGATGGAGCCCGTAGATGAGAGCACAGAAAATCATCCTTTATTATCATCTATTAAAAGTCCCATTACTAGATTATTTTTACATAAATGTGAATGGGATTTATATTGTATAGATTGCAAGAAAAGCATATCAAAAAAAATAGATTATGGTATCATTTTTGATATGCATCATATGCGGCTTGATAGTGAAGAAAAATCACCACTTGAATTTTCAAATTTAATTAAGCAACATATATCTCCGGTTGATGGATATGTATGTCCATCTTGCACAAATACTTCAGTTTGCCGAATTTATAACTTGAGAAGAATTCCCGAGATAGTATTTTGCTCATTTAATATATATTATCAGCAAAATAGAAAAATAAGATATTTTCCGCCGTATTTAGAATTTAATACATTTAATGAAGAAAAAAAATATAATTTTAAATTAATTTCACAAATTGAGCATAGCGGTACTCTTAATGGCGGCCATTATTGGGCAAAGTGTTTAAGAAATGATAATAATGTGTATGAATTAAATGATCTTGGAATTTCTCTTTCCTCATTTCAAAGCACACCATATACATATATGATTATATATCATATAGAATAAATAATATATTTTATTTTTTTTTTGTTTTATACTTTTCTTTTTGCTAAAAAGCCTTTTTTCTATTCTTTTTTTTAAAAATCTTTTTTT
>Ga0136644_10002062_pt1 | contig 15584 bp, 13 predicted proteins | sample C_130820_EF_Meta_FD_94780 | JGI IMG/M metagenome (GOLD analysis project Ga0136644, IMG submission 94780) | Freshwater microbial communities from Lake Croche, Canada to study carbon cycling - C_130820_EF_MetaG (v2) (version 2) | ecosystem: Environmental > Aquatic > Freshwater > Lake | place... | reverse complement strand
TATATGATTTTCAACAATAAATCTAGAATCTAAGTTTAAGGGGGGATTTTAAATTATCGGATTGCAAATCCGGTTAGTCCGGTTCGACTCCGGACCGCGCCTCCATAAAATTCCCCAATATTTCCCGGCCCCACAGGCCTTGATTGCAATCAGCGTTTTAGCGGCTTTGTACCGGGCACCTGAAGTCGTCGTCCCAAGGAATGGGGGGCGCATCGTCGGCTTTGCAGGCGGCGTCTGTCGGCAGGCATTCCTTGCGCAACTCTTTGAATTCCAGCCGCAATGTGACGCGGCGGCTTTTTTCCGGCTCATTGACGATGGCCGAATTAAAGGACGACCCGCCCACCAAAAATTGCTGGCGTATGGTCTTGCGGTCCGACAGGCTGGGTGCGTCCGCAGCACTAGCGTCTAAAAGCACACAGAGCACGCGTTGCGAGCGCTCCAAGCTGAGGTTCAGGTTGTGCAAATAGCTGCCTTCCTGGCTGGCAAAGCCCTCCACCACGTAGCGGCGCAACCATTTGCGGCATTTGGGGGTGCGGGCTACGTCCAGGACTTCGGGGATGAAGGCGCGCAAAAACTCCATGCGGTCCACTGATAGCTGGTTGCCATTTTTTTTGAATTCAGCCAGCGGTCCAAAGTCGATGGTTTGCCCACTTATCTTCACGCCGCGAAATTCCGGTCTGCGCGCAACTTTGTCCATATCGGCAATGCAGGCCATGATGGATTCTTCGCGGTCTTTGCGCTTGTCTTCGATCGAGCGCAAGCCTTGGGTTACCACCATCAAGGCCACCGCCATGGCGACCAAAAACAGCACCATCAAGGCCGTCATCAGGTCAGAAAAAGAAATCCAGAAAGGCTTTTCCGCCTCTTCCTTGGCACGCTTGCGCCGTGGCGTTTGCAATATAAACATGGCGCGCCTATTTCATGGCCGCCAGATAGCTCGAAGTCTTACGCATTTCTGTTAGCACGTCCTGCATCAGCGCCACTTGCGCCTCCGTAGCAACTACCAAACGCTCTAGGTTTTCCTGCCCGGAACCGGCTTCGAACAGGCTGTCAATCAGGTGTTGCAGGCGCTCCACCTGGCTATAGCGGGCGCTGAGCAGCGCCTTTTCCACCCAGGTAAACAACATGGCCAGCGTGATGGCCAGTGCCGACACAAAAAATGCCTGGCCTACGGTTTGCACCAGCAGGCTCAGTTGGGCTTGGGTGGTGGCGGGATCGGAGACGTCGAAATGGATCAAGCCGCTAATCAGCCCCGAAAAGGTACCAATAATTCCCAGGCCAGTCAGGATGCCAGGCACGTGTTTGTAAAAGTCAGAGCGCAAGGGCGAGTCCACCAGCGCGTAGTCTGAGAAAAAAGTTTCTGCCAGGGCCGAGGCGCGCCAGCGCCGCGCTCTGAGGCTGTCCGGGTCCGGCACTTCGTTGCGTTTGTCCAGCGCTTCAGAATACTCGGCCCACAGGCTGGAGAGTTGCGGGTCGCCTGCGACTTTGCGCTCAATGTCAGACAAGTCCACCACAGCGCCGCCGGACTTGGCTTTCATGGCATTAAAAAACAGTTCCGAGAGTACGCGTACGCGGCTTTGCCGCCCGATTGCACCTTGGCCTGCTGGGGTATCGTCCCAGGGTACATGCAGGCAATGGGCATATTGGGCCCAAAGGTGTGCCATGCGCGGCTCGGTCATGATCTCGGTTTCTACCTTGTCTAGATCGACAGCGCCGTTAGACGCTCCGGCTTTGATGACTTCCAATTGGTCCAGCACCTCGGCCATGCGGCTTTTCAATTGCAGCGCGGGCAGCACAAAGCGGCTGAGAAAGTTGAGCGCCACAAGCGCAATCAGGCCGAGCACCAGCAATAAGTGCCATTGCTGCCAAAACCAGGTTTGAGTGAAGCTTGTCATGCTGTACGTTCCGTTGTAGTTTGGCTGCGGATTCAGTGTAGCGGACTTGCCTGGCGACGCTTGCGAGTCCGGCCTTCACTATTGCTGCGCCGAACTTGCCGAGTACCGCTGCGAGCTCTGGGACCATGGGAGGAAACCGCGTCCCCGTAGTCTGTGCATGGCCTACGCAATTTCTCAATATGAAAAACATAATTTCACATGGAGATAAGTGAAATCTAAGCTATTGAAATACATGGATAAATATATTGTCTTATATAAGACATAAGAACAATTCTCCGCCACAGACGCGCTTAAAATTTGGGCAACTGACCAGGCTGTTGGTGCCCCTAGCACGCGGCCATGGGGCGACAGATTTTTCAATTAGCAGGACTTTTTTATGGCAAAGCAGTACAACATTTTGATTTTGGGCGCTTCCTACGGCTCGCTGCTGGGCAGCAAATTACTGATGGCAGGGCACCGTGTCAGCTTGGTATGCCGTAGCAAAACGGCCCAGCTGATCAACGAGCAGGGCACCCGGGTGCGTATGGCGGTGAAGGGCCGCGCGGGGATGGTGGAAATTGACTCCCGCAACTACCCTGGTGCTTTAAATGCCAAGACGCCGTCGCAGGTGCAAGTATCGGAGTACGACCTGGTGTGCTTGGCCATGCAAGAACCGCAGTACAGCGACCCGGATGTGCGCCAACTGATGCATTCGATTGCCCAGGCCAAGGTGCCATGCATGTCCATCATGAATATGCCGCCCTTGCCCTTTTTGGCGCGCATCGAAGGCATTGATCCGGCTAGCTGCCGCGCTTGCTACCTGGACCCGGCTGTTTGGGATGGATTTGAGCCTGGCGTGATGACGCTGTGCAGCCCGGATCCACAGGCCTTTCGCCCACCCGAGGAGGCGCCCAATGTATTGCAGGTCGGATTGCCGACCAATTTCAAGGTAGCACGTTTTGCCTCGGATGCGCACAATGCCATGCTGGCGCAGTTGGACTCGGATATCGCCGCCGCCCGCATGGTGGTCGATGGCGAGCCACTGGACCTCCCGGTCAAACTCAAGCTGCATGATTCGCTGTTCGTCCCCCTTGCCAAATGGAGCATGTTGATGACTGGCAATTACCGCTGTGTGCTGGCCGATGCGGTGCAGCCAATTGAGCAAGCTGTGCATGCAGATGCCGAGCAATCGCGGGCTGTGTATGCCTGGGTATCGGACCTGTGCCAATTGTTAGGTGCTGCGGCCGACGACATGGTGCCTTTTGAGAAATACGCGGCAGCGGCTAAAGGCTTGCTCAAACCATCATCGGCCGCGCGTGCGCTGGCTGCCGGTGCAACACATATTGAGCGCATCGATTTGCTTATTAAATTGATTGCCGATCAAAAAGGCTTGCACTCGGATTCTGTGGATGAAACCGTGCGCCGGGTGAACGGATGGCTGGAGCGTAATCGCCATGCGAGCGCTTTGGCGGCAGCCACACCGATAGCGGCCGACTCTGCCGCCTAATTTACATACAAGAGCGCCTGCTACCGATTCAGCGCTGGCACCTGATTGCTAGAATGCCTGTTGCGGGAAAAACTTTTCGCAGTACGTTGAACCGGATGGCCGGTTACATGCCAACGGTCGGCACTACGCCAACCGCGGGCCCGAGTGGTGAAATAGGTAGACACATCGGACTTAAAATCCGCCGCTTCCGTAATTGGGGCGTACCGGTTCGATTCCGGTCTCGGGCACCACTTAGGGGCATTCATAATGCCCCTAGGCGACGCGCTTGCCCTACACTGCGTGCAAGCCCTTTGATAATCTAGCGCACATGTCCCGTTACAACAATCCCTTCGAAATCCATGTCCATGGCCAGGTGACATTGCGCCCCGAGGTGCAAGTTAGCGATGTCCAGGACGCGCTCAAACCTTTGTGGAAATATGCCGGGGCGCGCTCATTGGCTGATGCCGCACGCAGCGCCTATGAAGACGAGCCGGGTATTGAGTTTGTCGCAGCCGAACACCAATTACAAATGTGCTGGACGGTTTCGGGGGACGAGGATTTTCGCCAAGCGCTGGACGAGTTGTGCATGAACCTCAATGAGCTGGCTTTGGCCGGTGCTGCGATTGAGGTGACTTTTTACGATACCGACTTTGACGAAGAAGAGCATAGCCCTGAGGGGGAATCACGCGATGATTTTGTGATGCTGTTTGTGGGCCCCAATCCGGCAGCCATCATGCAGGTACAGCGCGATCTGCTGGTGCAGGATTTGGTCAGCATGATGGAGCGCCATTTTGATGGCGCAGAACTGGGCGGTGTGGTAGCCGAGGTGGACAAGTTGTTTGCTCAGCGCTTTGATGCGCTGGTCAATTCGCTTGAAATCGGCAAACCGCCACGCGGATCGGGTGGCGGGTTTGGCAGCGGTCACGGCGGAGGCCGTAAGCCGCGCCATTTGCACTAAAACACTGTTTCAGGCCCGCAGATGCGAGCCCGGCGAGCAGTTTAGTAGCCCCGGGTAATCGGCATCTCAACCGGTTTGGCATCCACCGCATATTTGCCCAACTCCATTTTGGCGATGGCATTGCGGTGTACTTCATCCGGGCCGTCGGCAAAGCGCAGCGTGCGTGCACTGGTGTAGCTGTAGGCGAGCGGGAAGTCGTCCGCCATACCGCCGCCGCCATGGACTTGCATGGCCCAATCGATCACCTGGCAGGCCATATTGGGCGCCACCACCTTGATCATGGCAATTTCATTTTTGGCAAATTTGTTACCGCCCATGTCCATCATCCAGGCCGCTTTGAGGGTCAACAGCCGGGCCATGTCAATGCGGCACCGTGCTTCGGCGATACGCTCTTGGGTGACGGTTTGCGCAGCGACTGTTTTGCCAAAGGCCACGCGCGAAGAGGCGCGCTTACACATCAACTCCAATGCGCGTTCGGCCAGCCCAATAAGGCGCATGCAATGGTGGATGCGCCCCGGGCCAAGGCGACCTTGGGCAATCTCAAAGCCCCGTCCTTCACCCAACAAAATGTTGCTGGCAGGCACTCGGACGTTTTCAAAGAGTACTTCCATGTGGCCGTGCGGCGCATCGTCATAGCCAAACACCGTCAGCGGGCGCACCCGCGTGATACCTTGGGTGTCTGCAGGCACCAGCACCATACTTTGCTGGGAGTGGCGCGGCGCTTGCGGGTCGGTTTTACCCATCACGATGTAGATGGCGCAACGCGGGTCACCGGCGCCGGAGGTCCACCATTTGCGCCCATTGATGACATAGTCATCGCCGTCGCGCTCGATGCGGGTGGCGATATTCGTGGCATCGCTGGAGGCCACATCGGGCTCGGTCATGGCAAAGGCGGAGCGGATTTTTCCTTCTAGCAAGGGCTTGAGCCAACGCGCCCGGTTGGCTTCGGACCCATAGCGCGCGATGGTTTCCATATTGCCGGTATCGGGGGCCGAGCAGTTAAACACTTCGCTGGACCACATGACCCGGCCCATGAGTTCGGCCAGCGGGGCGTATTCCTGGTTGGTCAGGCCCGCACCGTGGTAGCCAGATGCCTCTGCGCTGTCCACTGGCAAAAACAGGTTCCATAAACCTTGGGCCTGTGCCTTGAGCTTGAGCGATTCGATCAATTGCAAAGGCGTCCAGCGTTTGCCTGCCGCCGTATTGGCTTCAATTTCCTGGTGGTAAGCACCCTCGGCGGGGTAAATATGCTCATCCATGAAGGCCATGAGCTTGGCTTGTAGCGCCTTGGTTTTGTCTGAGTATTCGAAGTCCATGGTGTCTCCAGTGCGGGATGAAATGAATAGGTCGGTAGGTGTAACGCGAAAGACTATGCGGTGCCTGGGCCTTGGTATTTTTGGGCAAATGACCAAGCCAGCTTGGCCAGCGGTTTGGCACCAGCGGCCGAGCTGACCGCTTGCGCGCTGGAGGCGGTACCGGCCTCTACACGCTTGGCAATGCCTTGCAAAATAGCCGCGATGCGGAACATGTTGTAAGCCATGTAAAAGCTCCAGTCCGCGCCCAGTGCTTGCGCGTCTATGTGGGGCATATGGGCACAGTACATGCGGATGTACTGGTCTTGGTCGGGGATACCCAGTTGCGCGAAGTCCAAACCGGCGATACCGCGAAAGCTGCCGGGCGGGATATTCCAGGCCATGGCGTGGTAACTGAAATCGGCTAAAGGATGGCCCAGTGTGGACAGTTCCCAGTCCAAGACCGCCAGTATGCGCGGCTCCGTAGGGTGAAAAATTAGATTATCTAAGCGGAAGTCGCCGTGCACCACACTGACCAGTGAATCGCTTTGGGCCGCCAATGGAATGTGTCGCGGCAGCCAGGCAATCAGCTGGTCCATTTCCTCAATCGGCTGTGTGACGGAGGCTTGGTATTGCTTGCTCCAGCGGCCGATTTGGCGTTCGAAATAATTGCCTGGCTTGCCGTAGCTGCCAAGCCCTTGGGCGTTGACATCGACCCGGTGCAAGGCGGCGATCACACGGTTCATTTCAGCATAAATGGCGGCACGTTCTTCACTGGCCATGCCGGGCAATGCTTGGTCCCAGAGGATGCGGCCTTCAATGAACTCCATGATGTAAAAGGCCCGCCCAATGATCGACTCGTCTTCACAAAGGCAGTACATGGTGGGCACCGGAACCTGCGTACCGGCTAGTCCGCGCATGACCGCAAATTCGCGTTCTATGGCATGGGCCGATGGCAGCAATTTGGCAACCGGGCCGGGCTTGGCACGCATGACATAGCTGCGGCTGGGGGTTTGCAATTTATAAGTCGGATTGCTTTGCCCACCTTTGAAAGATGCTACGGTCAATGGGCCTTGAAAACCGGACAAATGCGTTTGCAACCACAGCGAAAGGGCGGCTACATCAAAGCTGTGCTTGTCCGCAACCGGCTGCGTGCCTACGAAGTGGTCAAAATCATTCATGCTGAGGTTTTCGATCGATAGTAGTAGTGAGGTGTTGTCCAACTCACAAATCGGCTTCTGCAATACGCATCAGCGCTTGCCGATCGCGGATGACCAAGCCGCCTGGTTCAATGCGGATAAAGCTGTCGCGCTCCATGGACTTGAGTTCTTGATTGACGCGCTGGCGCGAGGCGCCTAGCAATTGCGCCAATTCCTCTTGGGCTAATTGCAGGCCAATGCGGGTCTCGCTGCCGTCGCTGAGCGACGGAATGCCATAGCTACGAACCAAGTGCAACAACTGCTTGGCCAAACGCGCGCGCAAGGGCAGGGTGTTGAGGTCTTCCACCAGTCCGTATAGCTGGCGTATGCGTCGGGCGTGTAGCCGCAACAGGGCCTCGTATAACTCCACATGGGCGGACAAGATTTTCTTGAAGTCCGCCTTGGCGACGCATAAGGTGGTGGTATCGCCGTGGGCATAGGCATCGTGGGTACGGCGGTCCCCGTCAAAAATCGAGACGTCGCCGAACCAGATGCCTGGCTCTACGTAAGTCAGCGTGATTTGCTTGCCCGAGATCGAGGTCGAGCTGACTCGCACCGCGCCTTTGGCACACGCCAACCATTCTTCTGGAGGTTCGCCACGTGCCGCCAGCAGTTCGCCATCGCGGTAGCGACGCACATAGGCATAGCGCAAGATGTCATGTTTGAGAGAGGGAGAAAGCGCGGAAAACCAGCGCCCCGAATTAATCGCGTTGCGCTCTTCTACCGTGAGAATGGGTTCGTCCATGGCAGGACCCTAGCGATAGCGGGGGGCAAAGTGCATTGCCGCATTGTCACCCCTGTCTCGCAAAGCATAAAGTGATTTTGTCGCCTGCGTGTCTAAGGCCAGGTGGTCTTGCGACCCTAGAGCCCTGGACCAGCGCATCCCGCCAGCCTAAAGCATCAGGCCGCGGCTGCTTCTTTGCCAGCCATTCGATCCAATTCGGCGCAAACATCGGCCATCCGTCCCGAAATAACCATGCGTCCGCCCGCCGAGCGGTTTTGGTTATCCACCACACGCAATACGCGTAAGGGCCGTAGATTGACGGGCGCTCGGTTGGCCGTGGCTATGGGGGCTAGCGCCTTGGCCGCGGGGCGCAGCGGCATGACCCTGATCTGACAGGGCTCAGCACGTGTTTGCTCAGCCTGAATTGCAGTGGCTTGCCTGCCTTGCAACCAGTCTGCAAAACGGTACAAGGTGGCGGAGACTTTAGGAGTGTTGATAAGGGTACGCATGGAGTGCTTTCTGATGACCGGTGTTTACATAAGGATGGTGTTGCGGATCAGGCCAACTGCCAGGCCTTCGATCTCGAAGGGTTCGCCCGGTTCGACCACGATGGTTTGGAAATCGGGGTTTTCTGGGTGCAGTTCGATCAGGTGCTTGTTGCGGCGGAATCGCTTGACGGTGACTTCCTCGCCAATACGGGCCACGATGATCTGGCCGTTTTTCGCCTCTTTGGTGGACTGGACGGCCAGCAAATCGCCGTCCATGATGCCGGCATCGCGCATGGACATGCCGCGTACTTTGAGCAGGTAGTCGGGTTGGCGTTGGAATAAGCTGTTTTCGACGTAATAAGTCTGGTCGACATGCTCTTGCGCCAATATGGGTGAGCCGGCGGCCACCCTTCCAATGAGGGGCAAGCACAATTGCGCCAGGCCGGGCAGGGAGAGCGAGAATTGTTTGGAGCGACTGCTTTGGATGTCGCGCAGTGTCTGGCCGCGCAATCGGATGCCGCGTGAGGTGCCGCTGACCAGCTCTATCATGCCCTTGCGGGCCAGCGCTTGCAGATGCTCCTCTGCCGCATTGGCCGACTTAAAGCCCAGTTCAGCAGCGATTTCGGCGCGGGTGGGGGGTGCGCCGGTTTGTGCAATCGCGGTTTCGATGAGCGTGAGAATCTGCTGCTGGCGGGCAGTGAGTTTGGGGGCTTCTAGCATACGGACTCCTTGAAGGTGGTCAGGACAGGCTGGGTTTGCAAACAGACTGTGATCTTTCACAGTAACTGTATTTTTATCCAGTTTTAATTTTTTTGCAAGGATTTTTTTGTTATGGCTGATTCCATCGTCTTTTTGGGTACCGGCGGCACGATTGCCGGCAGCGCATCGAGCGCTCAAGACAATCTTTCTTACACCTCGGGCCGGGTGGCACTGGGTGACTTGCTGGCTGCGCTACCGGGTTTGCCCGAACGTTTGGGCGGGCACGACTTGCGGCATGAACAAGTATTTCAGGAGGACAGCAAAGATTTAGACCCCGGCCACTGGCAGGTGCTGGGTGCGCGCGTCGCCCATCACTTGGACAGTCCCACCGTCCGGGGCGTGGTGCTTACCCACGGCACCGATACCCTGGAGGAAACCGCGTTTTTTCTGGCCCGAACGCTGCCCGCCTCACTGCTGGCCGCCAAGCCCGTGGTCATGACGTGCGCGATGCGTCCGGCTACGTCCCATTCGCCGGACGGCCCGCAAAACCTGCGCGATGCCACCGTGCTTGCCGCTACCCAAGGCGCGCATGGTGTGATGCTGGTATGCCAAGGCCAGGTCTTTGATGGCGCACAGGTACAAAAAAACCATCCTTACCAGCTCAACCCTTTTGATGCAGCTGAGTATGGGCTGGTGGGTGTGGTGGAAGAAATGCAGGTGCGGCTGTTCGGTGGCTGGCCCCGGGCCATGCCAAGTCGTGCGGTCGAGACTTTGCCGGCAAAGCCTGGCTTGGACCAGGCCTTTCCTCGGGTAGAAATCGTTTTCAATCACAACGGCGCCGATGGCGCTATGGTGCGTGCGCTGTGTGCGCCGCCGCTCTCCGGTGACGCACCGGTGCAGGGCATTGTGCTGGCCGGTACCGGCAACGGCACGGTCCACCGCAGGCTGGAAGCGGCGCTGCAAGAGGCGCAATCCCAGGGCGTGACAGTGGTACGCACGACGCGCTGCGCGCGCGGGCGGGTGCTGCCCCGAGCCGATGGACGGGGCCAAGAGTTTCCGATTCTTGAATTGTGTCCCGTAAAGGCCCGCATCGAGCTGATGCTGCAACTTGCCGCGCGCCCCGTCGCGAGCTAGTTACCGGCACGGCGATGCCCGGCCTGCAAAAACCTTACGTGTGGCTGAGGCAGCGGTGACCTAGCCGCCTGCCTTGAAAGGCGGGCCTGCCAGCCGCAAACCAGCTTTGAGGCCTTTCTTTGTAAACCAGCCCTGGTTGACTTCCAGAACAAAGCGTACGGGCTTGGCCGAGCAATGCGATTTGGTGGTTTGCGGCTGCATGTCTTCCAGGTTCACAACGGTTCCGTCGTCAGCGACAAAGGCCGCTGTCAGGGGAATCAAGGTGTTTTTCATCCAGAAGCATTGCTGTTTGGACTCGGGGAAAATAAACAACATGCCCTCATGTTGCGGCATCTCTGCGCGGTACATCAAGCCGGTGGCTTGTTGCACCGGGGTGCTGGCAACTTGCACTTCGATTTGATGGAAACCGGCTGTCAGGTTGGTACGCGGCAAGCCGGTTTGGGCCTGGTCCTGGGCCATGAGCGGGCTCAGGGGTACCAGAAAAGTCGCTGTGGTGAGGATGCGGATAAAGAAGTTCATGGCCTGATTGTCCCCTAGCTGGTGCGGGTGCGCCACACCACATTGGACCAAGGTATCGTGTCTGGTCGAGGGCGGTGCGGCGGATGCGCAGCCCGCGAGGTTCTTGATTTATGACAGTATCGCGTAAAGGTTTGTGTCTAAAATTGGACTGCTACTTCAGAAAAAGTCTGCAGACCCTCCGGTAAACAGGCCTTGCAGGCGGTGATTAACCGCTTGATCCATCACTAAAGAGACACATTTCATGTACCAGCACATCAAAATTCCCGCCCAAGGCCAGAAAATCACGGTCAACGCCGATTTTTCCCTGAACGTTCCCGATGAGCCCATCATCCCCTTTATCGAGGGTGACGGTACGGGGTTGGACATTACGCCGGTGATGCTCAAAGTGGTGGATGCGGCAGTGGCCAAATGCTACGGTGGTAAGCGGAAAATACATTGGATGGAGGTGTATGCCGGGGAAAAGTCCACCAAGGTCTATGGCCCGGATGTGTGGCTGCCCGAAGAAACCCTGCACGCAATCCGCGACTATGTGGTTTCCATTAAAGGCCCCCTGACCACGCCGGTCGGTGGCGGTATCCGGTCTTTGAACGTGGCTTTGCGCCAAGAACTTGATTTATACGTTTGCCTGCGGCCCATCCAATATTTTGACGGCGTACCCAGCCCGGTGAAAGAGCCGCACAAGACCGACATGGTCATCTTCCGCGAAAACTCGGAAGATATTTACGCCGGTATCGAATTTGAGGCAGAGTCCGACAAGGCTAAAAAGCTGATCAAGTTTCTGACTGAGGAAATGGGCGTCAAAAAAATCCGTTTCCCCAATACCTCTGGTATTGGCATCAAGCCGGTGTCGCGCGAAGGTACGGAGCGTCTGGTGCGAAAAGCTATCCAGTACGCTATTGACAACGATAAGCCCAGCGTGACCATTGTCCACAAGGGCAATATCATGAAATTTACCGAAGGCGGGTTCCGCGACTGGGCCTACGGCCTGGCGCAAAAAGAATTTGGCGCCCAACTGGTCGATGGCGGACCTTGGTGCAAATTCAAAAATCCCAAGACAGGTCGTGAAATTACCGTCAAGGACAGTATTGCCGACGCTTTCTTGCAGCAAATCTTGCTGCGCCCGGCAGAATACAGCGTGATCGCTACACTGAACCTGAACGGCGACTACGTGTCCGACGCCTTGGCAGCCCAGGTGGGCGGTATCGGTATCGCTCCAGGCGCCAACCTCAGCGATACGGTGGCCATGTTCGAGGCGACCCACGGCACCGCGCCCAAATATGCGGGTAAAGACTATGTCAACCCCGGATCGGAAATTTTGTCAGCCGAGATGATGCTGCGCCACATGGGTTGGAAAGAGGCGGCTGATTTGATCATCAGCGCTATGAAAAAATCGATTCTCAGCAAGAAAGTCACCTATGACTTTGCCCGCCTGATGGATGGTGCAACCCAAGTCAGCTGTTCTGGCTTTGGCAAGGTCATGATCGACCATATGTAGCCTTACGCGGGCACATTTCCCGCTTGAGGTTGCTTATGAAAACGCCTGTTGCGCACCAGCGCCGCAGGCGTTTTTTTCTCGCGGGGCTTGAATACTGCCCCTGGCGCTCCAATTACCCTTGGCGCTGCGATAGGATGTATCCACCGATAAAATAGGACGATGGCGACTACCCCACCCAAACCCCCGAGGGAACTCCCCCGGCAGACCCCCAAACGCGACGACGGCGGTGGTGCCATCGTGTTGGAGCGCTTGCCGCAAAAAGTGCAGCCACCGGCGATGCATCAGGTGCTGATGCTCAATGACGATTTCACCCCCATGGAGTTCGTAGTGGGTGTGATTCAAGAATTTTTTTCCAAAGATTTGGCCACAGCAACCCAAATCATGCTGAAAATCCATATCGATGGAAGAGGGGTCTGTGGGGTCTATACCCGTGACGTGGCGGCCACCAAAGTGGACCAGGTCATGGATGCCGCCCAAAAAGCGGGGCATCCCCTACAGTGTGTGAGTGAGCCTGTGGGCTAAGAAGGCGATAGGACGTGGTGAGGGGTGGTGACCGCCGGGGCGGCCCTCCAATGATGAACAAATGCATACGATGAAGGAACAGTCATGATCGCCCAGGAATTAGAAGTCAGCCTGCATATGGCTTTTGTTGAGGCCCGACAGCAGCGGCACGAATTTATTACCGTGGAGCACCTCTTGCTCGCCCTGTTGGACAACCCAAGCGCGGCCGAAGTTTTGCGCGCCTGCTCGGCCAATGTCGATGAATTACGCAAGTCGCTTACCCATTTCATCAAAGACAACACGCCCCAAGTAGCCGGTGTAGATGAGGTGGATACCCAACCTACGCTGGGCTTTCAGCGGGTCATCCAACGTGCCATCATGCATGTGCAGTCCACTGGCAGCGGCAAAAAAGAGGTGATGGGCAGTAACGTGCTGGTCGCCATCTTTGGCGAAAAAGATTCCCACGCGGTCTATTACCTGCACCAGCAGGGCGTAACCCGATTGGATGTGGTCAATTTCATTGCCCACGGCATCAAGAAAAGCGATCCGCCGGAAGCCGCCAAAGGCAGCGAAACTGGCCCCGAGGCTGAGGAAGCTTCCAGCGAGAAAAATGAAAAAGCGTCCCCGCTCGAGCAGTACACCCAGAACTTGAACCAGTTGGCCAAAGACGGCAAGATTGACCCCTTGATCGGGAGGGAGCACGAAGTCGAGCGCGTGATCCAAATTTTGTGCCGTCGGCGTAAGAACAATCCCTTGCTCGTGGGCGAAGCGGGAGTAGGCAAGACGGCGATTGCCGAGGGTCTGGCCTGGCGAATTTCCCAAAAAGACGTTCCAGAAGTGCTGGCAGACGCGGTGGTGTACTCCCTGGATATGGGCGCACTGCTGGCGGGCACCAAATACCGGGGGGATTTTGAGCAGCGCCTCAAGGGCGTGCTCAAGTCCCTGAAAGATCGACCTAATGCAGTGCTGTTCATCGACGAAATCCACACTCTCATTGGTGCAGGAGCTGCTTCCGGGGGCACATTGGATGCCTCTAATTTGCTCAAACCGAGCCTGAGCTCGGGCCAGCTCAAGTGCATTGGCGCCACTACCTTCACCGAATACCGGGGCATTTTCGAAAAAGACGCCGCGCTCTCGCGCCGCTTTCAGAAAGTCGACGTGGTCGAGCCGACGGTCGAGCAGACGGTGGAAATCCTAAAAGGGCTCAAGTCGCGCTTTGAGGAGCACCACAAAGTCAAGTACGCGGTTGCTGCCCTGCAGGCCGCCGCAGAGCTGAGTGCCAAGTACATCAACGACCGCCATTTGCCTGATAAAGCGATTGATGTGATTGACGAAGCAGGTGCCGCCCAGCAGATCCTGGCCCCAAATAAACGCAAAAAGACGATTTCCAAGACAGAAGTCGAGGAAATCGTCGCCAAAATTGCCCGAATTCCTCCGGCCAACGTCTCCAATGACGACCGCGGTAAGCTCAAAACCCTGGACCGCGATCTCAAGAGCGTGGTATTTGGACAGGACAAGGCACTCGATGTACTGGCCTCTGCAGTCAAGATGGCCCGCTCCGGGCTGGGCCGGGCCGACAAGCCTATTGGTTGTTTCCTGTTTAGCGGCCCTACGGGCGTAGGCAAAACCGAGGCGGCCAAGCAATTGGCCTACATCATGGGCATCGAGTTGCTGCGCTTTGATATGAGCGAATATATGGAGCGCCACGCGGTCAGCCGTTTGATCGGCGCTCCTCCGGGCTATGTCGGTTTTGACCAAGGCGGCTTGTTGACCGAGGCCGTCACCAAAAAGCCGCATTGCGTGTTGCTGCTCGACGAGATCGAAAAAGCGCATCCGGATATTTTCAATGTGTTGCTACAGGTCATGGACCACGGCACCTTGACCGATAACAACGGGCGCAAGGCCGATTTCCGTAATGTGATCATTATCATGACCACTAACGCGGGTGCCGAAACCATGAATAAGGCCACGATCGGCTTTACCAATCCCCGTGAAGCGGGCGATGAAATGATCGATATCAAGCGCTTGTTCACTCCCGAGTTCCGCAACCGTCTCGATTCGATTGTGGGATTTAAGGCCCTGGATGAAAACGTCATTTTGCGGGTGGTGGACAAGTTCTTGCTGCAATTAGAAACCCAGTTGTCAGAGAAGAAAGTGGAAGTCACCTTCACGGACAAGTTGCGCAAGCACTTGGGCAAGAAGGGCTTTGACCCGCTCATGGGCGCGCGACCCATGCAGCGCCTGATACAGGATACGATCCGCCGCGCTTTGGCGGACGAGTTGCTCTTCGGTCGCTTGACCGACGGTGGCCGCCTGACGGTGGACTTGGACGACAAAGATGAGTCTAAAACCGAGGTGTTGCTGGATATCCAGCCGCTACCTAAGCGGGAAGGCCGCTCTAAGTCGGAAGAGGCGACGGCCACCTGATGTAAAATCAGTAGGCTTTGCCACCCGCGCTGGTTCCATTGAGTGCGGCGGCGAAGTTAATCACAAACCGGTTCTATCAAGGTGTTCCTCCGAGGCGCATGCCGCCTCAGGGGAAAAATCGAACCGGATTTAAGACCTAACCTTTGGAGTAAGTATGTCAGTCACCATGCGTGAAATGCTAGAAGCGGGCGTCCATTTCGGACACCAAACCCGTTTTTGGAACCCTAAGATGGCCCCGTTTATCTTCGGCCACCGCAACAAAATCCACATCATCAACCTGGAAAAGTCCTTGCCGATGTTCCAGGAGGCGAGCAAGTTTGTGCGCCAGTTATCTGCCAAGCGCGGCACCATCTTGATGGTCGGCACCAAGCGCCAGGCGCGTGATACTGTGGCGATGGAAGCCAAACGCGCCGGCGTGCCTTTTGTGGATCAGCGTTGGCTCGGCGGCATGTTGACCAATTTCAAGACGGTGAAAACCTCGATCAAACGTCTCAAGGACATGAAAATTGAACAGGAAGCCGGTCTAGATGCGATGAGCAAGAAAGAGCAGCTTATGTTTGCCCGCGAGTTGGCCAAACTGGAAAAAGACATTGGCGGCATTCAAGATATGGCTACTTTGCCAGACGCCATTTTTGTGATCGACGTGGGTTACCACAAAATTGCAATTGCAGAAGCGCGCAAACTCGGTATTCCGCTGATTGGCGTGGTGGACTCCAACCACTCTCCTGAGGGCATTGATTACGTGATTCCTGGTAACGATGACTCCTCCAAGGCCGTCACCTTGTACG